>Ga0210004_1001609_pt1 | contig 13182 bp, 10 predicted proteins | sample CryGey13umfilter_FD_185450 | JGI IMG/M metagenome (GOLD analysis project Ga0210004, IMG submission 185450) | Groundwater microbial communities from aquifer in Utah, USA - Crystal Geyser 4/8/14 3 um filter (SPAdes) (version 3) | ecosystem: Environmental > Aquatic > Deep subsurface > Groundwater...
CCGTCACACAATTTCAAGGTCTGCCTTGCGTCCCAGCAAGAAACTCTTGGCCGCAAGCGAGGTCTATGCAGGTAGGCCACCCAATCGCGCTCATCATCACACCAGGGGGTCGCCGCCATGACACGCGAGCAGTTGGAGCAACTCTCCAAGAGCGAACTGGTCGAGATCATCCTCCGGCAGCAGGCCCTCATCGAGCAGTTGCAGGCGCGGGTCGCTCAGCTGGAGGAGTTCGTCAACCGCCTCACCCAGCCGCCGAAGGACGCCTCGAACTCCTCGACTCCCCCCTCCAAGACCCGCAAGCCCAACCGTCCCAACCGCAAGTCGCACGCGAAGCGTGGCCCCAAGCCCGGGCACACCGGCGCGGGTCGCACACGGCAAGCCCCGGACGTCATCGTCGAGTGCCGCCCCGCCTCGTGCGACCACTGCGGCGCCGACCTGCCGCAGGTCGGAGGGCGGCTGCTCGGCACAAGCCAGGTGATCGAGATCCCGCCGGTGCAGCCCGTCGTCATCGAGGCCCGGCGCTACGGAGGCGCCTGCCCAAACTGCGGCCGCCCGCAAGCTGGAGAGTACCCCGCGAGCCTGGAGCCGCAGCGCGTCTTCGGCCCCCGTCTCGAAGCCCTCGTTTGCTACTTCCACCACGTGCAGCACGTCTCCTACGAGCGCCTGGTGAGCCTGTTTCGCGGCCTGTTCGGGCTCACGCTCAGCCAGGGCGCCCTCGCCAACATCATCGCCCGGGCTGCCGTAGGGCTGCAACCACAGGCCGCGGCGATCGGCCGGCAGGTGCGCGCAAGCCCCGTCATCGGCTCCGATGAAACCGGCGCCCGGGTGGACGGGCGCAACCAGTGGCAGTGGGTGTTCGAGACGGCGCAGGCGAGCTTTCACCTGATCGCAACGAGCCGCGGCGCTCGGGTGATCGCCGACTTCATGGGCGACGCGAGGCCCGAAGTGTGGATCAGCGACTGCTTCAGCGCGCAGCTCAAGGCGCCGGCTGAGGCCCGCCAGCTCTGCCATGCGCATCAACTGCGCGACCTGCAATTCGCGATTGACGCCGAGCGCAGCGAGTTCGCGTACCGGATGCAGCGGCTGCTGTTGCGCGCGCAAGGCCTGGCGAAGCGCCAGGCCGACCTGTCCGCCGAACTGTTCGCCGACGAGGTCGCACAGATCGAGGCGGCCTGTGATGCGCTGCTGTCCACGCCCGCCTCCGGGCGGCATGGGCGGCGACTGCAAAAGCGGTATCGCAAGCACCGCGAGGCGCTCTTCACCTTCCTGTACCGCGCGGACGTGTCGCCGGACAACAACGCCTGTGAGCGGGCGCTGCGCAAGTCGGTGGTGCATCGGAAGGTGAGCGGCGGGTTCCGCTCGGAGTGGGGCGCCGCGGCCTTCGCGACGATGGCGACGGTGATCGAGACGGCCGCGAAGCGGGGCGAGCACGCCCTGTGTGTCCTCACGAGTCTTCTCACCCCAGGCGCTCCCCTCGTGCCGCTCCCTCAGCCCCCGTAGCCACAAGGTGAGTAGTTACCAGCCGGACAATGCGTTCCCTGTTGCAGCCTGGAATCCTGTCGTGGGGCGGAGACCGGTCTGACGTGCAGTTCACCGTCTGCTGACGGTTGCAGTATACTTGCGCTACTGACCGACAGCCGGAGCAGACCGAGTGAACGCTGGAAACATGGGAAGGTGCAGAAGATGGACAAGCAAGTAGTGGCGTGGACCGCAATGGCATTGGCGGCGGCCCTGTCGTGCGCCCCGGCAACCGTGCGCGCCGAGGAGCCGGCGCAGTCAGGATTGCAGGAGACGCCCGAACAGCGCGACGCCCGCCTGGCATGGTGGCGCGAGGCGCGGTTCGGGATGTTCATCCATTGGGGGCCGGTGAGCCTGAAGGGGACGGAGATTGGGTGGTCGCGCGGCGGCGAACGGCGGGGCACTGGCGGCACCGGCCAGATCCCCGTCGAGGTCTACGACAACCTCTACAAGCAGTTCGACCCGACCAAGTTCGACGCAGATGAGTGGGTGGCGATTGCCAAGGCGGCCGGAATGAAGTACCTGGTCTTCACCAGCCGCCACCACGACGGGTTCTCGATGTTCGCCACCAAGCAGAGCGACTACAACATCATGAACTCGCCCTTCAAGCGCGACGTAGTCGGCGAGCTGGCACAGGCGTGCCACGAAGGCGGGCTGCGGTTTGGGCTGTACTACTCGCCGCCCGACTGGCACCATCCCGACTACCGCACCGAGAACCACCAACGGTTCCTCGAGTACCTACATGGGCAGATCCGCGAGTTGCTGACCAACTACGGCAAGGTGGATGTGATGTGGTTCGACGGGCTTGGTGGCACCGCCAAAGACTGGGACTCACCGGCGCTGTTCAAGAGGATCCGCGAGCTGCAACCGGAGATCATCATCAATGATCGCGCTGGCTTGCCGGCCGATTTTGGGACGCCGGAGCAGCGGATTGGTGGGTTCCAGAACAACCGCCCCTGGGAGACCTGCATGACCATCTGCAACCAGTGGGCGTGGAAGCCCGACGACCAGATGAAGCCCCTGAAGCAGTGCCTGCAGACACTGATCCGCTGCGCGGGCGGCGACGGCAACCTGCTGTTCAACGTCGGCCCGATGCCCACCGGGGAGATCGAGCCGCGGCAAGTTGACCGGCTGAAGGAGCTGGGCGCGTGGCTGCAGCAGTACGGCGAGAGCGTGTACGGCACCCGGGGTGGCCCGTTCAAGCCGGCGACGTCCTACACCAGCAGCCACAAAGGCAACACCGTCTACCTGCACGTGTTCGACTGGATCGGCGATTCGCTGGAGCTGCCGCCGCTGCCCAAGAAGATTGTCAGCAGCACGGTGCTCACTGGCGGGACGGTGGAGTTGAGGCAGACGGGCGAGGGGATCACCCTCTCGGTGCCCGCCGCGGACCGGCAGGAGATTGATACGCTTATCAGGCTCGAACTCGACGGCCCCGCCGGCGACATCCCGCCAGTTGTAGCCGCCACCGGCTCAGTAGCCGCCGGCAAAGACGCAACCGCCTCCAACATCTTCCAGAAGATGGCCGACTACGGCCCCGACAAGGCACTCGACGACGACCGCGGCACCCGCTGGGCCACCGACGGTGGCACCAAGCAAGCCTGGCTTGAGGTGGACCTCGGCAAGCCGGTGGAGCTCGCCTATGCGCTCATCAACGAATGGGCCACACGAGTCCAGTCCTTCGAGCTGCAGGTGAAGCGCGGCGACCAGTGGGAGACAATCGCCAGCGGCGCCACCATCGGCGACAGCCTGCAACTGGACTTCCCCCCGGTCACCGCCCAAGTGGTTCGCCTCAACATCCTGGAAGCAACCGAGGGACCAACGATCGAGGAGTTCCAGCTCTACCCACCAAAGAAGAAGTAGGCGGGACCCCTGTCCGGCTCGACCTGCAGGGGAACGAGTCTGGGGAGCGAGAGCGCGGCGCGGCCCGGTCCATACAGAACTCTCGCCCGCCTCCGCGCCTTTGCCCCTTGGCGTCTGTGCGCTGAACGCCGTTCTACACCCGCCTCGCGACACCCACGAAGTACCCCGCCCACAGCGCCAGGATCGGCACCAGCGGCGTCTGGAACCGGAAGTCGGCAACGGGACCCGGCGGCAGCACGAAGTAGAGGAACAGCGCCCCCAGCGGCAGCCATTCGGGGCGGCGGTCTCGAACCAGCCGAACGGCTCCCGCGCACGCGACCGCCAACAGCGCGACGTGCAGCCCCAGCAGCGGGAGGCATCGCCACAACAGCGCCGCCTTCCCGCCGAAGTAGTGCCGAACTGCAGCGACGACGCCCGCCCGGTGCAGCACCGACAGCGTCCCGCGCCCGCCCTGCGTCGCCCCCACGAGTTCCAGCAGTTTGGTGACCGCCGGCATGAGGGTGTTGGCATCGCTGCGCAGGTGCACCGCCGCCAAACGAAGCGGCTGGCGCCGCAGGAGGGGGTACGCCTTGCGCAGCCACAGTCGGGATTCGTCGTACTCCGAGAGATCACCACCGTGGCGCTGCCGGACCGCCGCGAACTCCGCCTTCCAGTCGCGCTGCACGTCGCTGAGCAGTCTGCCGCTGGCCTTGGCTTCCAGGACACCGGCCTCGATGAACAGGGCGTTGTACGCGCTGACTGTCGACACGAACGGACGGCCAAAGACCACGCAGTTGCGCGTCAGCCAGGGCGCCAGTGTCAAGAACGCAAAGAGCGCACTCGCCGCCGCCGGCTTCAGCCGGCTCCGCCCGCCGTGGCCCGCAACCAAGACCAATAGCTCCAGCCCCGGCACACCCACCGCGAGCGGCCGACAGAGCACAGCCGCCCCGGCGCACGCCCCCGACACAGCCGCCCACCGACACCCCGGCCCGCCGCGGAGCGCCCGCACCAGCGCCCACAGGTGCGCAACCAGCAGGAAGGTGAACAGCGTCTCCGACAGAAGCTGACAGCACGACACGACCGACGCCACCGACACGGCATAGAACAACCCCGCCGCCAGCGCGCCAGCCGCTCCGAACATCTGGGCGCACAGCGCGGCAACCAAGAGCGCCGTCGCCGCCTCCAGCACCCACTGCGTCAACAGCACCTCGCGCGCGCCCAGCCCAACCGCGTAGTGCGCGGTCAGGAAGAGCGGGTACCCCGGCGTCCGCCGCGCCGTCGGCCGGAAGGGAGGCCCCGCGTCGGTCGACAGTACCCCACGCTCCAGCCAGTTAGTCGCCGCCAGGTGGTACTCCCACGAGTCCGGGGTAAACGCGCGCCCAGGATGCCGGGCCACCACGACCAGTAACGGCAGCCGCACCGCCAGGGCCACCAGCGCAGCGACAACCAGCGCGCGACGAAGTGCCGGACTGCTGGCTCGCGACTCGCTTGACGGTGTCATGTTTGCAGCCCTCGCGGGATAGGACATTCAGCACGCTCAAGTGTACTGCGAACGTCGCTCCGGACCTCGCCCTCGGCCGGAGAGCACGGCCGAGCCTATGGACGACGGCAGGTGTGCGCTGTGACGAGGCACGGCGGCCCGCTACCGCGGGACGAGGCTATAATACCTGGTCGGCCAAGCGGCCGTGCTGGAGGAGGGCCGCTTCGGCAGAGGTGCCGCCATTTCGGATCGACCTCTTCAGTCAGCTTGCCGAGCTTGGCGCGCAGTTATCGCCGCGTTCTTGCTGATCTGCCCGGCCGCGGGCGGGGCGGACGTGAGTGTGTGGCTCACCGATACCGACTCGGGCTTGACCTCGCCGGCGGGCAGCTATCGCTGGCTCGACGTGGCCGACCAAGCGTTCTCGGCAGCGTACCAGAGCAGCTACAACTACACGCAGGCCACCGTGCAGGTTGGCTGCCAGACCGACGGCGGCCTCTTGCGGGGCAGGCTGACCGCCCTGAACCTGAAGCCCAACTTCGCCTACCAGCTCAAGCTCGCCGGAACAGCGGGCACCGCGACCAACGAGCGACTCGGGTTGGTCGGGCGCTGGTGGCAGGAGGAGTGGAGCGGGTCGGCCTGGGTCAACGGCTGGAACCTCAACGACAAAGGCGACGGGGTCTCGCCCAGTCCCAACGACGACGCCTACTTCGCCAGGCGCGACATGGTTGACGCCACCAGCCCGACCGGCAAGCACTACCGCTACACCGCGTACCTGGTGCTGGACTACTTCGTCACCGACTCGCTGGGTAACGCCGTAGTGGACTTCGAGGCGAACAGCAGCTACCACGTCCTGTGGACCACAGCGCAGCGAACGCACGAGGCCAACGACGGCCCGTTGCGGACGGCGACGTTCGACCCGAGCCCGGCGGTCCACCCGGCGTATGCGCAGGACTACGGCTCCCGAACGGTCACCGTGTTCGGCGAGTGGGAGCGCCTCCCGACGGGCGGCGTGTACCTGCCGCCGGGCGACTACACCTGCCAGGTGATCCTGACCGAGGAGTCCTTCCACGGCAGTGGCGGCGCCCTCGCAGGCGGCTGGGCCGCAGCGATGGGCGCGGACGTGCAGTTCACGCTGCTACCGCGTGCGGAACACTCCTTCACCCGCGCCGGCTGGACGCTGACCTCCGTTCCGTTGGAGCCCGTCGACCCGGCTGCTACTGCCGTCTTCGCTGGCTTGCCCAACCCACCGGTCGTGTACGGCTGGGCCGCAGGGCACTACGTCTGGCAGCCCGACATACACCGCGGGCCCGGCTACTGGCTACTGGTCTCACCGGCCGGCGGAACGGCCAATCTCAGCGGGAGCGAAGCTACCGGCGCGACCGCGTACCCCTGCGCCGCAGGCTGGGGCATTGTCGGCTCTGGCCGAACAACGGGGCAGACTCCACTGGGGTACTGCCAGGTCCGGCGTTTTAGCGAGACGAAGAACTGGGAGACCGCGGCTGCGGCCGGCTGGGTGGCGGACCTCGCCTACACGTGGGACGACGCCGGCCAGGCGTACGTCCTGCACAAGCCCGCCTCCGCCTGCACTCTGGCTGCGTGGCAGGGAACCTGGGTGCTGGCGTTGGTGGACGGGCTGACGTTGCTTACCCCGGCCGGGAAGGCACGGCCCTCACGGACGACGCGCGCCCCGGTTTCGGGCGTCGCCACCATGGAGAGTTGGAGCGTGACGCTGGAAGCAAGCAGCCGCGCCGGTACCGACTCAGTGGCGCTGCAGGTCCACCCCGACGCAACCGACGGCTTCGACGGCTACCTCCGCGACACGCCCAAGCCGCCTCCCGCGCCGACCGGCGTGACTCTTGAGATCCTGCATCCCGACTGGCGGACCGGAACCCCAACCGGCGAGACGCGCTTCCAGACTGATGCGCGCGCTCCGGTGAGCGCAAGTCCGGCCGTCTGGAACCTCCAAGTGCACGCCGCCCAGGCCAACGGTGGTCTGGAGGTCGTCCTGACCACCCCTGACCTCACCCACCTGCCCAACCACCTCACGGCGACGCTCGTTGACCTGGAGACCAGGAAGACGCAGTACCTACGCACGACGCGCAGTTACCAGTTGGTGTTATCGGGCGAAGTACCCCGTCGCTTCCAGCTTGTAGTAGAGCCGCGATCAACAGGCGCCCTGCGAATCGGCGCGCTCGCGGCGGTCCCAACGCGAGGGGGCAGCCTGACGCTGCAGTACACGCTCAACAAGCCAGCAACCGTGCAGGCGCAGGTCCGGTCGGCCTCCGGCCGAGTCGTCGGCACTAGCGGCACCGGTCAAACAGGCGGCGCTGGCGTCAACACCTTGGTGTGGCGCGGCAGGTTGGCAACTCAAGCCCTCCCCCGAGGCATGTACACAGTGGAGTTGACCGCGCGCACAGACGAAGGTCAGGCGGCGAAGCAAGTGACAACGCTCCGGCTCAACTGACGCCGCCGGCTGCGCCAGTCTCTTCTCCCGGTCCCCGAGTCTCCTTGTCCCGCCTCACCCCTTCACCCGCTCCAACCTCGCCGCCGCCGCCGCCAACGTAGCCCGCTGCTTGGCGAAGCAGAACCGGACCTTGTCCGCGCCGTCGGCCGGGTCGCGGTAGAAGCTGCTGCCAGGCACCACCGCGACGCCGATCTCCTTAACAAGTCGGCGCGCGAAGGCGACATCCTCCTCCTGGGTGAGCTTGCGGGTGTTGGTCATCATGTAGTACGCGCCCTTGGGGACGTAGCACGCGAACCCTACTGACTCCAGCATGCCGTGCATGAGATCGCGTCGGACCGTGTAGTCGCTCGCCAGTTGCTCGTAGTACGACCGGGGGAGCTTCAGTGCCTGAGCGATGGCTTCTTGCAGCGGGTGGGGCGAGCCCACTGTGAGGAAGTCGTGCACCTTGCGGAGCGACGCCGTGATCCGCGCCGAGGCAACAGCCCAGCCCACGCGCCAGCCGGTGACCGCATAGGTCTTGGAGGCGGCGTTGACCGTGATCGTGCGGTCCGCCATCCCGTCCAACGCCGCGATGCTGACATGCGCGCAGCCGTCGTAGAGGATGTGCTCGTAGATCTCGTCGGTGACGGCGATCACGTCCCACTTCCGGCACAGCGCGGCGACGCACTCCAGCTCCTCGCGGGAGAACACCTTGCCCGTCGGGTTGTTGGGCGTGTTGATGATGATCGCCTTCGTCCGGTCGTTGAACGCCGCCGCCAACTCCGCTTCGTCGAAGGTCCAGTCCGGCTCGGCGAGGCGCACGAAGCGCGGCGTCGCATGCGACAAGACTGCGTCGGGCCCGTAGTTCTCGTAGAACGGCTCGAACACGACTACCTCGTCGCCTGGGTTGACGATCGCCATCAGCGACGAGATCATCGCCTCCGTCGCGCCACAGCAGACGGTGACGTTCGCCTCCGGGTCGGCGTCGATGCCGTTGTACCACCGCGCCTTCTCACAGATGGCGTCGCGGAGCGACTTCGCCCCCCACGTGATGGCGTACTGGTTGACATCGTCCGCAATCGCCCGCCGCGCCGCCTCCTTGATCTCAGCCGGACACGGAAAGTCCGGGAAGCCTTGCGCGAGGTTGATGGCGTCGTACTGCCGAGCGAGGCGCGTCATCTCGCGGATGACGGATTCGGTGAACTGCTGGACATGGGTGGCTAACTGGGGCATGGTTCGCAGCTCGGGTTTGGGGCGAGGACTTGCCGGACCCATTCGGCGTCTTCAGGGTCCAGGGGTGGCTCCACCTCGCGGGTGTAGTCCAGAGAGTAGTCATACCCGGCGCGGTCGTAGACGGTGTCGAAGACGGACTGGAGATCGAGCGGCACGTCGGGGTCTTTGCCCGCTAAAGGGATGGGGATCGTCGGCAGCCTGTGCCGAATCGTCAGCGGCCATACTTGGGCCCCCGGACGGCGGCGAGCGCGGCTTACGAGCGCGTAGAAGTGCATCGCAGGCAGCGGCGCCGCCATGGGCATTCGCTGTCCGCCACGCAGGAGGTCCAGCTCCACCAAGTGCGTCGCGCTGCGGATCACAGCCTCCCGCTTGGCGAGGTACTCCCGCCGGCCGTCGCTGTTGGGTCCCTTGTTCGTCGGGGAGAGCAGCTCGATGACGGCGATCACCTCGTGCGTCGCCGCGTCCTGCACCTCCAGGTACGCTTCGTGGATCTCCTCCGGCATCACCAATGGCACGATGATAGGCTCCACAAGCGTGGCAACACCCCCCTCCTCACGGGCACGGGCAGCGAAGTGATCCTCAAGAATGGTCACGTCAGGTCGAATGGTCCGCGGCAGCCCCTCGGGCTCCGTCTCCACATACACCCGCTCGTCGAGGCGTGCCAGGTAACGGGGACGAAGCCGTGGGACCAATGCGTCGCTGATGGCGTTGGCCATGCGGCCGTGGAAATCGCGCCAAAACTGCCCCTCGATGAACGGGTCCATACCCGGGAAGCGGGAAGGCATCTGCGGTCACCTCCGTGTCGTCTGCATGAGGTGGAGTATAGCACAGTGGCGGGGAGCCGACTGACCTACCGGGCTGGATGCGCTACCCAAACGCCGGGGACCCGAGGGGACTTGGGCAGCACCTTCGCCGCGTCAAAGATCATCCCGGACTTCTTGAGGTCCGCGATAACCTGGCTCTCGCTGAGCGCAGCGCTGGCGGCTGCGCTCAGCCTTGACGCAGGTCGTGACATGCGCCACAATTGCCTGACGCTCCCCGCCCAACGGATACCGAGTGGTGTTCCCCATGCCCCTTCAACGAGAACTGACACCCGAGGAAGTCCGGCACCTCCTTGCCGGGTTGCTCGAGTCGCTGCGGAAGGAGCTCGGCAATAACCTGACGTCTGTGGCGCTCTTCGGATCGCACGCGCGGGGCGACACTCATGAGGGCTCGGACGTGGATGTGCTCCTCATCTGCCGGGACCTCCCACGGGGGCAATGCGAGCGCCAACTGGCGTTCCTGCGGGCGGTCGACCGCATGACCCCTAAGACGGAGGGGCTTCGCCACCGCGGCCGGGCTTGGGAATGGGCGCCGGTGCTGAAGACGGAGGCCGAGGCACGATACCACAGCCCGTTGTACCTGGACCTGACGGAGGACGCAGTGCTCCTGTACGACCGGGGAGGTTTCCTCGCCGGCGTGCTCGATGAGATGCGGAGTCGAATGCGGGAGCTGGGGTCGCGCCGAATGCCGCTGCCCGACGGAAGCTGGTACTGGGACCTGAAGCCAAGCTACCGCCCCGGCGAGCTGGTGACGATATGACCAACCACTCCATGACGCGAAACTACCTGCGGCAGGCCGCGACCCGACTGCGCGGACTGGTCCTGTACCTGCAACTTGAGGACTGGCCGACAGTGGTGCGAGAGGCCCAGGAAGCCGTTGAGCTCTGCCTCAAGGCGGCGCTCCGCTTCGCCGCGATCGAGCCAGCGAGAACCCACGATGTCGCCGAGGTCCTCCGGCGAAACGTCTCCCGGTTCCCAGATTGGTTCTCCTCCAAAGTGCCGAGTTTGGCGACCATTTCGACTGTCCTGGCCGGTCAACGGGGTCCCGCGTTCTACGGCGACGAGCGACTGCACCTCCCGCCCGACGAGCTGTTTGACCGGGGCGATGCCGAGCGCGCGAAGGAGCAGGCCGAGTATGTGCACGCATTGTGCACCCGGCTCCTGTCCGAGGAGTCAGTCGGCGAATGTGTTCCCGGCGGCAGTGGCGCTGACACTGCGGCGATCCAGGCTGCCGGAACCGGTGAAACCGACGCACCGCAGCGGCAAGAGTTCTCTCAGACTTCCGGGAGTCCGTGATCATCCTGTTGTCGTCCGCCCCACGCGAAGTTCGCCAACGCCTCCCTCAGCCGCCACGTGTCGGCGTGCTTCGCGTGTCCCACCCAACTCGCCATGGACGCCCGGACATTGGCCAGCTCCGTATCGCCCGCGCGCCATGCCTTCCGCAGCACCCGCCGGCGGCGCTTGAACCGCAACACGCTCTCCCGCCGCAGCCGCCGGTGCGTGGGCCAGATTCGGTACCCCAGGAAGTCCACGCCCTCGTCCACCCGCCGCACCTGGCACTTCCGCTCGTGCAGCTTCAGCCGTACGGCGGACAGCCTGTCCGCCAGCCGTTCCGCCGTCCGCCCCAACTCCCGCTTGTCGTCGCCGAAGATCACGAAGTCATCGCAATACCGAATGTAGCACCGGCAACCCAACTCTTCCTTCACGAAGTGGTCGAACGGGTTGAGGTATACGTTGGCGAAGAACTGACTGGTCAGGTTCCCGATGGGCAACCCGCGCCGGCGCTCGTGGGGGGTGAACAGGTCGTCGCCCGGGAAGTACTGGACCACTTGCTCCTGCGGGTTGCTGGACGTCACGATCAGACTCAGCAACTCCAGAGTCCGCCGACACCCGATCTTGCGCGCCAGCAGCTCAAGCAGGAGCTGGTGGTCGATGCTCGGGAAGAACCTGCGGACATCGCACTTCAGCACGTAGCGGTTCTTGCGACTGAACTCGGTGTAGCGGTCGACCGCCGCGTGCGTCCCTTTCACATGCACCACGCCGCGTAGCGTAGGTTTCCAACCTGCGGCCCGATCCGGAACCGCCTCTGTAGCAGTAAGGGCCGCAGGTTGGAAACCTACGCTACGGGGGCGGCAGGCGTAGGAATCAAAGATGAACGCCGGCTCGAAGAGCGGCTCGATCACCTGACAGACGGCGTGGTGGACGATCCGATCGGGGAACGGCGCCGCCGAGATGAGGCGCTTCTTCGGGTCGTGAATCCAGAAGGCGTGGTACGGCCCGGGCTGCCAGAGGCCGGACGCGAGCTCCGCTTCGAGCCGCAGCAGGTGCTGCTCCCAGTTCAGTTCGAACGTGGCTACGTTCGGCTTGGACCGCTTGCTCTTCCGGGCTTTGTGGTAGGCGAGGACGAGGTTGTCCCAGTCGTGGATGTGCCTGTAGAGGTCTTTGCGACGTTTCATCGAGGCCCGCCCCATCGCGCATCCAAGGACGTTCGTAGGATAAAGCTCCAGCTTTGTCGCCCTTGACCTTGACGTTGTGCATCGCGCCACGTTGGCGACAAAGCTGGAGCTTTATCCTACGGGCGACGGTGACAGGTCGGGCGACCTATGCTACGAAGTGCCCCGACGATGGCGTTCACCCAAGCCGCGCCGTGCGCGGCAGGTTACCAGCCACCGCCGGGGCGGTTGTTCTTCCTCCCGACGGAACCGTGCCGCCGGGAGAGGGAGCAAGTCTGGGGTCCTTCCACGGCCTCCCGATCCTGCAACCGGGGCAGCGCGTTCGTGAACGCGGGGAGGGGTCAGGTTGCTTCGGGATTTCCACCCGACCTGGCGAGAACCACTGCCGGGCAGCGGCACACACCGGAAACCAAGGTTGTTGTTCCTGTTTTCCGGGTGATTGCTGTTGCGGTTGGCGCAACGCAGGTTGTTGGCGTTGTTGTTGAACGAACCGCCGCGCAACACGCGCGCATTCGACCTGCCCCCTACATCACCCCCGCGACGGCGACGTGTCGACCGCCGCAGGAGCTTGATGCCTTCCTCACTTGCCGTGGTTCCGTCGCCGGAAAGACGGCTGCTTGCTGTGTTCCGGTCTCCTCCCTGCTGTGTTCCGGTCTCCCGACCGGAACACCCCCCGCGACCGTCAGGTCTCCGCTGTGAGACCTTCGGTCGGGACCGCGGCGCGGTCAGAGACCTGCGCCGAGCGGGGCTTTCGGGTGGCCGTCTGCTTCAGCCACCCGCCGATCATCCGGCCGATCTCGTCCATGCCGGACGCTGCATACCGATAGGACTTGCTGCCCCGAAACGCTTTCACACCATAGGCGATCCGCAACAGCACCCGCAGATCAGCCACCAACTCGTCGGCTCGCCGCAAATGCGGCTCGCATTCCTTGGTCTCGGCTGCTCGCCGCAGCGTCAGCACCAACTCGACGGCCGCCTCGTCGATCTTGGCTGCCAGGCACGTCCGGTACTGCGCCGCGAACTTCGCCGTGCGACCCAGCAGCCACACACATAAATCATACGCCTTCGTGTACGCGGGCGGTAGTTCGTAACTGCGGCGCACGATCCTCTCCCTTGCTGTGTTCCGGTCTCCCGACCGGAACACCCGATACGACCGTGAGGTCTCCAGTGTCGATCATCGGAGACCTTCGGTCGGCGGGACGGCGCGGTGGCCCAGCGGGCACCCCAGACCTGCGCCGAGCCCGAAAACGCGTTTTGTAGCGACCGGGGGGCTGCGCCCCCCTGGACCCCCCAACGTCTCAACTTCTCAACACCTCAAGGACCCCCGCCGGGCAGCGGCACACACCGGAAACCAAGGCTGTCGTCCCTGATTCCCGGGCGAAGGCTGAGGCG
>Ga0210004_1001616_pt1 | contig 13152 bp, 14 predicted proteins | sample CryGey13umfilter_FD_185450 | JGI IMG/M metagenome (GOLD analysis project Ga0210004, IMG submission 185450) | Groundwater microbial communities from aquifer in Utah, USA - Crystal Geyser 4/8/14 3 um filter (SPAdes) (version 3) | ecosystem: Environmental > Aquatic > Deep subsurface > Groundwater...
GCATAGATATAGCTGATGATGCCATAACTTATGCTAGAAATCACTTTTTAAAACCAAATGTTGTTTTCGAAAGAATGGATTTGAACGAAATGCGATTTCCCGATGATTATTTTGATTGTATAGTTTTTTTCGAAACACTGGAGCATATCAATGATCACGAGAATTTGTTAAATCAGTTTAGGCGCATCTTAAAACCGGGTGGTATGCTTATCATTTCAACGCCGGATATCAATGTCAGCCACAGATTACCCAGTCGCAGTCCGTTTCATGTCCACGAGTTGAGGCAGGAGGAATTTACGTCTCTTTTAGATAAATATTTTGTAATCGATAAATTATTTGGGCAGAAAATCATCGAATCTTTAGATTGGCTCCAAAGATTGACAGCTAAGCTAGTGCCATTTTTGCAAAAGCTTGATTTTCTTAAATTGAGAAAGATTCTGCCTGGAAAGATAATTAAAGATTATGCGGTATATGCCATCAATCCAATAGAAGATTATAAAATTCACGAGTTAAATCTACATTACAAAAATGATAAGTTCGTTAATTTAATCGCGATTTGTCATAAAAAACAAGAATGGCACTATGCGCTGGTTATTAAAAAACAAATCAATAATAGGTGAAATAAAAAAAATAATAAAGTAAGACTTAATCTTGGATGCGGTGAAACTTATCTTGAGGGTTGGGTAAACATTGATATTCCCGACGCCGAAGGTTCCCATACCAAGATTAAGGTAGATTTAGCAGCGGATATCACTACCCTTGACTACAAGTCTGAAACAGTTGATGAAATTCTCTTAAACGCGGTGTTTGAACACTTTCAACGACATGAAGCTCTTCGCAACTTGAGGAAATTTTATCTTTGGCTTAAGGAAAACGGGAAGATCACAGTTATGGTCCCTGATTTTTGGGGAACGGTAAAGAAACTAAAGAAGAGTAAGGGTGAGGATGAGAAATCATTCTGGTACCGCCACCTTTTTGGACCACAAGACACCAAGCTTTATGGTAATCATCTAGATGGCTTTGATGAAGGCAGGCTCCGAGAGATCTTTCGAATAGTTGGCTTCACTAAGCTCACTACCGTTTCGTTCGGCTCCATGCCTTTCGTCCGGGTCGAGGCAATAAAGACCAGACCTTATCTCTCCGATGAACTCTACCGGAGCAAGGTAGTTGATTATCTCATCTACCATGAGTATCGCGGAGAGCCGAGCAGTGCTTTCTTTTCGTGGACTGAATCCTTGGGATTTAATTTAAAAGAGATGAATTTTATACCTCCAATGCCTCATTTTCGCACCCAGCGGGAGAATCTTATAGAAAGGATGAAGCGAATTGCGAGGAATATATTGGGTGAGAGATTATATACCTCGCTCAAGGAGCGACTCAAGTAATCTCCTCGCTGTTATAAAACGATTTAATACGCTAAACATATTGCAGAAAATGGTAAATAAGCTACAAGGATCGGTAGGAATTAAGAATAAAAACAACAGTGAAATTAGAAGTTAAAAGGAGCGCAGTTAAGATTATGAAAAGCGTTTGATTAATTTTTATAAATATGTCAAAACAGACGCATGTTTATCTAATACCTCCTTGTGCAAGTCAGTTAAATAATAATTTATTTAACAAAAAAGCGGACGGCAGTCAAATAATATGGTCATTTGTTAAGGATTATTGCGGACAGAGTGGCATCGTCTTGAATACCATAGACTATTGGAAGCCTGATAATCGTAACAATGATATAGTTGTCGTTATTGATCACCCCAACCAGGATTTGGCTCATAGAATAATTTATTTTATCCGCATGATCCTTTTTGGAAAATCATTTTTTAGGATTAAATATTACAGATTAAATCAATTATTAAATAAATTTTCTAAAAAAATCTTATTCCATTTTGAGCCAGCAGTGGTTACACCGAGTGTATATAAGGATCTTCCAAAATTGAAACAACTATATGACCAAATTTACCTAACTAGTCAAATAAATGGATTCAATTACTTCCATATGCCGCAGACATTTGATGCTCCTATTGAACCATTTTTTTCTAATCATGATCGGAAATTTTTAGTGATGATGAATTCCAATAAAAAACCATTACGGCGCAAAAACGAATTATATAGTGAACGTTTGAGGGCGATAAAATATTTTAGCGAGCATGATAATATAGATTTATATGGCAATTTATGGAATCACCAAATATTTTTCCCCTACACTTTTTATAAAAAATATGTTAAAAAAGTGTACCGAGGTTTTGTTGATAACAAGCTTGCGACAATGAGTCGATATAATTTTGCTATATGCTTCGAGAATGAGATATCACCCGGATGGATCACAGAAAAGATTTTTGACTGTTTTTTAGCTGGGACAATTCCGGTTTACCTTGGAGCCCCTAACATAACTGATTATGTGCCACCGGATTGCTTTATTGATTTCAGAAGATTTAAAAATTACGATGCTCTAAAAGAGCATTTAGAAAGCTTAACCTCAAAAGACTTGCAAAGATATCGAGAAAATATCGTCGCTTATTACAAGTCTGGAAGATTTAATGTTTTTACTAAAAATTATCTAGCTAAAACTATTGTGGCTGCCATTAACAAGTAATTTTAATAATTTAAACCAAAGCATAAATATATTTTATGATCATCGTTAAGCTAATTGGCGGTTTGGGCAATCAACTTTTCCAATATGCCGCCGGAAGGCGGTTAGCCTCTATTCATAACGCGGAGCTTAAGTTAGATGTCTCTGGATTTAAAACCTATAAATTACACGCATATAGTTTGAATCACTTTCATATTACTGCGCTTGAGGCCTCAGATGTTGAAATAGAAGCATTGAAGGATCCAGAGCCGAGGAGTTTAGTCGGTAAAATTACGGAGCGTTTTAAGCAGTATGGCCTTGCCTCTCGAAATCCACATTACATAAAAGAGCCGAAGTCTGGCCTTGATACCACTATTCTTAATTTGCCTGATAATGTCTATCTCGATGGGTATTGGCAGAGCGAAAAGTATTTTAAAGACATAGAGGCAGTAATAAGACGGGAATATACACTGCGTTATCCGCTCACCGAAAAAAGCCAAGAAGTAGCAAAAAAAATAAAAAAAATAGAATCGGCCGTAGCAATTCACGTACGAAGAGCCGACTACATAAATAGCTCAAATCAGCAAATATACGAAACGCTAGGATCTTGCTATTATAAAAAGGCATTAGAGATTATTACTGAAAAAATTTCCAGTCCTTCATTTTTTATTTTTTCCGACGACATTATCTGGGCGCGAGAAAATTTTAAACTTAACTTTCCGACCACTTTCATGGATTTTAATGGCGTGGGCAGAAACTATGAAGACCTTCACTTAATGAGCCTCTGTAAACACCAAATTATCGCAAATAGCAGTTTTAGCTGGTGGGGAGCCTGGCTTAATGAAAATAAAAACAAGACCGTTATCGCGCCCGAATTTTGGTTACGCGGTGTTGAGGCAATAGAGGAGGAACGATACCCAACGAACTGGATTACGATATAGACGGACAACAAACCAACAATTTTATGAAAAATCAAGCCAACATAGATGAGCAAAAATCGCCATATGTCTCAATTATAATGTCCACCTACAACCGCGCGAATTTGCTGCCGCGGGCTATTGAAAGCGTCCTGAATCAAACATATAAAAACTTTGAATTTATCATCGTGGATGACGCGTCTCCGGACAACACCGAAGAAGTCGTTAGGCAATATCAAAAAAAAGACGGTAGAATAATTTATTTAAAAAATCAGAGCAATTCCAAAATACAAATTACCCTAAACAACGGTCTGCGCGCCGCTAAAGGGAAATATATTGCGAGAATTGATGATGATGACGCCTGGATGGACGCGGAGAAACTTAAGAAACAAATAGAATTCTTGGAAAATAATCCGGACTACATGATAGTAGGTACTGGCAGTACCGCAATTTTTAAAGCCAAGGGCATAAAAATTCAAAGTTTGAAACCACGAACCGACGAGGAGATAAGAGCGGCCATGCTTCTTGGCTGTCCATTTTTACATCCATCGGTAGTTTATCGCCGCTCCGCCATACAAAAAGTCGGAATGTATGATGAAAGCTTGAAGCAGGCCGAGGATTATGATTTGTGGATGCGCATGGGCAAAATTGGCAAAATGTACAATTTGCCGGAATATTCCATAGAATCAATTGTCGGCGAATTCAATGTTGGCCACAGAAAGAGGGCGGAAATTTTGAAGTTTAGTTTGGCGCTGATAAAAAAATATCGCCATAATTACCCTAATTTTTACCGCGGCTATTTTAAGAATTATTTGGAATATATAGATGCTTCTTTGCCGATATTGAGAAAAATATTCGGCCCAATTTTTTTGTTTCGCCGGCAGGTTTTGGATAAATTCGGCAAGAAAATGAAAATTTCTAAATTATGATGTATGCGAGCGTAATAGTACCGGCGTATAATCGAGCGGGGGCGTTAAAAGAAAAATCGTTGCCTTGCCTTTTGGCGCAGTCAGACCGGGATTTTGAGGTGATTCTTGTGGACGACGGTTCTACGGATAAAACTGCGGAAGTCATAAAAGAATTTTCCAAAAATTTAAATATCAGGTATTTTTTCCAAAAAAATAGCGGGGTTTCCGTAGCCCGTAATTTTGGGGTGAGAGAAGCAAAAGGTGACATAGTGATTTTTCTGGACAGCGACGACGAACTTGAGCCGCAATGCGTTCAAGAAATAAAAAAATGTTTTTTGGAAAATAAAACGGCCGAAGTCATTATTCCCGGTTTTATTTTAAAAGACGAGCAAGGAAGAAAATCTTACATGCGTTCCGTAAAAAGGCCCGCCTGGATGACCGGCTTGGGCGGCGGGATAGCCTTGCGTCGTTCCGTGTTTGCGGATAAAAATATTTTCTACGATGAAGGATTAAGAAATTTTGAAGACAGCGACTTTGGATTCCGAGTTGTAAGCCGCTGTGAATTATTTTTTTTGGACTTGCCGCTTTATATCTACAATTTCCGTTCCAATATTTATCGCGATGCAGACAAAAACCTTTCCAGCGATCCGTCTCAACTCATAAATAATTTCAAAAAATTTAAAGAAAAAAACTTGGATTTTTATCAAAGTTTCGGCCCAGAAGCCATGAGTTATCTTTTTTTGTGGGAAGGCACTTTGATTGCTGATTCTGACGCCAGAGTGGCAAGAAATTTTTTTTGGCAGTCGTTTAAACTTGATAAAAATCTTAGAAATTTTTCTTACTTTTTGCTAAGCGCAAGCGGTTCCACTATTATTTACAGGAGCTTGCATCGGCTATTAATTTTTTTGAGGCGTTATTATAAAATAATTACCAATTGATATGAATTGTCCAATTTGCGCATCCGCCGCAATTTTAATACTTTTTAAAACCAAACCAGAAGACGCCGATGGGAGGACGGCCTCTGTTTGCCGTTGTGAAAATTGCAAAACAGGCTTTCTCCATCCGCAAATATTTTTTAAAGAAATAGAAGAGGGTTTTTATAACCAAGAATATCACGCCTACCAGCCTCTAAATATGCCGGCTGGCGGTTTTTTGTGCCGCGTAAAAAGATTTATAAAAACATCTTGTCTGAATTATTTTTTGGGTTATGGGCGGAAAAAATTTTGGCAAGCCGTATTCTATCCGTTTTTTCTACGCATGAGTTTCTACCCGCAATATTTGCTTGGCGGTAGGGCTTTGGATGTGGGTTGCGGCGTCGGCAAATATATGCGCTACCTGAAAGAAATCGGTTGGGATACGTATGGTCTAGATATAAGCGGGCTTGCCGTAGAAACGGCTTCTGCATCCGGCCTAAAAAATATCCATAAAGGAGAGCTAAGAGACCGTCTTTTCCCGGCCGGCTTTTTTGATTTAGTAAACCTCCATCACGTATTTGAACATTTGCCAGATCCGCATGCCGCGCTGAAAGACATAAATTTTATTCTTAAAACTGGCGGGGAATTGATAATCACAGTTCCGAATTTTTCAAGTATCGCCACAAAGATTTTTCAAAAGAATTGGGGCGGGCTTGATATCCCTAGACATCTATTTTTCTTAAACGAAAACAGTTTTCGTATTCTTGCCGAAAAATCCGGGTTCCAAATCAAAGAGGTTTTTTATTCTGACACTTTCCGGGGCATAGCCAGCGGGTTTTCATATTTGTTCTTCAAAAATGATGGACGAAAATATGAAAAATATTTTTTGCCGGCGGGCATATTCTTGGATTTATTTTTTGATCCGCTGCTGCAAAAATTAAAATTAGGAGACCAGCTAACCATAAAAGCCAAAAAAATAAAATGATTACAATTTTATCTTTAAAAACCCCCAGCGGAAAAGCGACCGATGCCGTCGATACCGTTAATCGGAATGTATTTGATAGAATTAATAAAAATGAAATAAAATTTGTTGAAGCAAGGGGCATTTTTAATAAGGTCATTTTGATGTATGAATTAAAACCCCAATTTTTATTAGGAATCGGAAATATCGAAGAATTGTTTTTTGTGATATTAAAACCTCGCTCGACCCGCTATGTAATTACTTGGCATACTTTACTAAGAAAAACGAAGACATGGCCAATAAGGAAACTACTTTTTAAGTTGTCTGAGTTTGTTATTGCAGTTTCTGGCTGCGCCGCTGAAACTGTAAGAAAATATTTCCCAAGTAAAAAAATCTTTGTTGTTTTAAACGGCGTTGACGTAGATTTTTTTAATCCCAATAAAGAAAATAAAGAATATTTAGCAAAAAAATACGGCATTAATTTTAGTAAGCCCATAATTTTATTTGTGGGAGCCTTATTTGAAAGAAAAAGGCCAGATATTTTTATTGAAGTTGCGAAGCGGATTAAAAATGCCAATTTTGTTTTAGTTGGGAGAAAAGATAAAAAAGATTTTTTATCGTCAGCAATAAACATAGATAATTTTCAGTGGATTCCATTTATAGATAGAAATGACATATCAATAATGATGGCTTCTTCCGATATTTTTTTATTCCCGAGTATAAATGAGCCGTGTGCGGCAGTTATTCCAGAAGCGATGTCCTCGGGGTTACTAGCGTTACTTTCAAAGAGTTGCGGAAATAAAGAATTAGTTGATGACGGAATAGATGGATTTTTGGTTGATGTTGGCGGTAATGAAATAAAAGAATTTACAGAACATTTGAGAAATTTACTGGACAATGCAGAATTTAGAAAAAAAATTAGTTTAGAATCTCGAAAGAAATGCGAAAACAAGTTAAATTGGTTAATAACTTCCGATAATTATAAAAAAATATTTCTTGAAAATTTATGAAAATTTTATATGCGGCATTTAAATATGATTACGCCGATAAAAAAAGAGGCTTCTCTTATGAACATCTTAATTTTTGGAATACTCTTTCGCGAATGTACGGGAATAATGTAATTTACTTTCCCGTTGATGAGAATATTATGGAATGCGGCAGAACTAAAATGAACAATCTTTTAATTGATTTGATAAAAAAAGAAAACCCAACTATTCTTTTTTGTAATTTGTTTACTAATGAAATATATCCCAAGACAATCAAAAAAATAACGCGGGAATCTAAAACGATTACCGTTAATTGGTTCTCCGACGATCAGTGGAGATTTGATAATTTTTCCAGATATTGGGCTCCTCTTTTTGACTGGGTAATTACTACAGATCCAAATGCTCCAGCTAAATATAAAAAATTGGGTTACCTGCATGTTATAAAATCAACTTGGGCGGTGAATACAAATTTATATCATCCGATGCCATCAAAAGAAAAGTATGGAGTTACGTTTGTCGGCAGCTCACACGGCAACCGATTGAAAATGGCGAACTTTTTGCGAAAAAATGGCATCGCCGTGGATTGTTGGGGGCAGGGATGGCCCAATGGCCGGGCGACACAGGATAAGATGATTGAGATATTCGCTAACAGCAAAATAAATTTGAATTTTGCAGAAGTGAGCACTTCTTCCAGAGACGTGAAAACGATTATAAAAACAATGGCGAAAGTTTTTCTGCGCCGCGGCATTAATAATACCTATCATTTTTTCCCGCCGTCTATTATTTTTAGAAATTTAATAAATTTTGGTTTCCCAAAAACATATCCACAAATCAAGGGCCGCAACTTTGAGGTTCCTGCCTGCGGCGGTTTTATGCTTACTCAAGCGGCCGAAGACCTGTTTAATTATTATGGATATGACAAGGAAATAGTCGTGTTTAATACTCTGGAGGAATTATTGGAGAAGACGCGATACTATTTAAACCATGACACCGAAAGAGAAAAAATTGCTATGGCCGGCTACCAGAGAACTATTCGTGATCACACTTGGGAAAAAAGATTTTCGGATATATTCGGCAAAATTCTGGCCGGAGGAAAAAATAAATAAAAATAAAAATGACCAAAATTAAGCAACCTTTAGTTTCTATAATAATACCAACCTACAACACGGCCAGGTATCTGGAAGAGGCCGTAAATTCGGCTTTGGGCCAAACCTACAAAAACAAAGAAATTATAGTCGTTGATGATGGTTCCACAGACAATACAAGGGAAATATTGGATGTCTACATTCGCAAGGGGGTGATTAAATATATTTATCAAAAAAACAAGGGGCTTGCCGGCGCGCGAAATACGGGCATTATGTCAGCCAGAGGAGAATATGTCGCTCTTTTGGATGCGGACGATTTATTTAAGTTGGATAAGGTAGAAAAGCAACTGCGATACCTGAATAATTGCCCGGACTGCGATTTTTGTTATTGCGATGTTCTTTTATTTCAAGACAACCGACCGAATAAATTTTTTAGGTATGATTATAAATATTATTCCGGCAGTATTTTTAAATATTTACTGCGACAGAACTTTATCAATCCATCAACCTTGTTCTTCCACAGGAAAAACATTATTGATAAGTTTGGTCTTTTCAATGAATCATTAAGGAGAGTAGAGGATTTAGAGTATTACTTGAGAGTTTCTTTAGCCGGCGCAAAATTTTGCTTTTTGGATGAACCGCTCTTTTTGAGCCGAGTGAGAAAAAACGGTAATTTGCAGTCCGATCAGGCGTTTGTTCAGGAGACCACACTAAATGTATTGAAAAATATAGGAGAGAGATTAACTTTTTCGGAAAGGGAAATCTACGGATTAGATGAGGCTATTAATTCTAGAAAAGTAAAACTATCTTTGGCTTATTTGGCCAGTGGCAACCGTCGCCTAGGGAGAAAAACAATCCTTGAGGTTGACCGCATGTACATTTTAAAATTTCTCGTTTTGCTACTGTCTTTTATATCTATATCGCTAATTAGTTTTTTGGTTGATAAATTAACCATCCTAAGAAGAAGGATTCTCTTTAAGAGAAGTATTTGAAGCATGATTTCAACGATTATTTTAACCCGAAATTCAGAAAAATATATTAAAAGATGTTTAGATTCTCTCATCTTTGATTTGCGGAATTCCAATTTGGACTTTGAGATATTTGTTGTTGACAATGGATCCGAAGACAAAACGAAGGAAATCTTGGATGAATATCAAAAGCAAGGACAGATCAATTTAATAGTTTTAAAAGAGAACAGGGGCACTACCTATCCGAGAAATCTTGCCATCAAAAAAGCCAGCGGAGAATTCATATTAATTTTGGATTCTGATACTGAGACTAAGTCAGGGACCGTAAAAAAACTTTTATCTGAACTTCAAAAGAATGACAAAATCGGAATTGTAGCCCCAAAGCTTTTGTATAGTGACGGATCAGTCCAGCAATCATACAAAAAATTCCCTACAATACAGCTGAAGTTTTTAAAATCATTGCCATTTGATTGGGCGCAGAGATTGGCATCTCAATTAGAACTGTATGATTTTATTATGGGCGAAGAAAAGTCATATAATGTTGATTATTGTATTTCCGCTTTCTGGCTTTTGCGCCGGCAGGTCATAGATAAGGTTGGCTTGCTGGATGAAAAGATTTTTTATGCGCCCGAAGATGTTGATTACTGTTTAAGAGTATGGCTTGGCGGTTATACCGTCGCATACTATCCAACTGCTGAAGTCATTCATTACACTCAGAGGCTTTCTTACAAGAACAAGAAAGTTGCTGCAAGCCATCTCCGCGGGCTTTTATATTTCTTCAAAAAGCATCATTACTGGTTTTCGCGAAAGAATATATATGGTAGAATTTACATATGATTCTCGTTCGCGCTCCATTACGAATAAGTTTTGTTGGAGGAGGCACAGATCTGCCTGATTTTTATCATCGGTATCCCGGCCGGGTAATTTCCGCTACAATTGATAAATTTATTTATGTCCTCATTAACCATATACCTCATACCAAGAAAGTGATTGTCAAATATACAAGTACCGAGGCAGTTGATTCTCCTTTTCAGTTAAGCCATACTAGGGTAAAAGCGACTCTTTGCGACTTGGGAATTATGAGAGATATTGAAATTGGTTCTTTTGCCGATATCTCGGCAAAAGCCGGTCTGGGCTCATCAAGTAGTTTTTCAGTAGCTCTTTTAAAAGGGCTTAATGCTTTTTTAGGTAAGAATCTTAATAAACAAGAAGTGGCAGAAGCCGCCTGCCGGCTGGAAATCGACGTTCTGAAAGAACCAATTGGAAAACAAGACCAATACGCGGCAGCTTTTGGCGGTTTTAATATTTTTCAGTTTAATCCAGACGATTCAGTTGAAGTTAAACCAGTTCTCTTATCTCACGACAAAATTGAAGCATTGCATAATAATTTACTGCTTTTTTTTACCGGTATTACCCGGCCTGCTTCTAGTATTTTAAATGAACAGCGAAATAATATCCCAGATAAATTTAATATTCTTAAGGAAATGGCTGATTCGGTATTTGAATTTGAAAAATATCTTTTAGGGGGGGATTTTGAGAGTGCCGGTAAACTACTTGATAATGGTTGGCAAAAGAAAAAGAGTTTAGCTTCAAAAATATCCAATAATGTTTTTAATTCTCTTTATGAAACTGGACTGAAAGCCGGTGCTTGGGGCGGGAAAATTTTAGGAGCCGGCGGCGGGGGCTGTATGCTTTTTATGACGCCCTTAGATAAAAAAGAAAATATCAAAAAAGCGATTATTAATTTAGCCAGAAAAGAAAATATGTCCGGTTTTGAAGAATTACCATTTAAATTTACCGAATGCGGAGTAGACATTGTTTATCGCGACGACCGTTGATATGGAAAAATATATCACAAATTTTTTTAACGAAATTAATAGCCATCTAAAGTTAGTTTCGCCGGTAGAGATTGCTAAGGGTTTGAAAATTTTAGGGGCTACTTATGAACGCGATGGACGAATTTACGTCATTGGCAATGGCGGTTCTTTAGCAATTGCTCGGCATTTTGTTGGCGATTTAAATAAAACGGTGTTCAGCCGCCACCTTGATAAAAAAATCAAACGTTTTCAAGCCATTGCTTTGCCAACCACCGATTCTGAACTTACGGCCTGGGCGAATGACATTGGTTATGACATGGTTTTTGCCGGTCCCTTAAAAAATTATATTCAAGAAACTGACACCTTAGTTGCCATTAGCGCCTCTGGAAATTCGCCCAATATCATAAAAGCGGTTAAGGTGGCTAAAGAGTTTGGTATTCCGGTAATTGCTTTGACTGGTTTTGACGGTGGTAAATTGCTTCCCTTAGCCGATGCTAAAATCTTTGTCTCAACAGAGAAAGGAAAGTACGAAATTGTGGAAAGTATTCATGAAATAATTTGCCATCTCATTACAAAATACTTTCAAGAATTAATCAGTAATAGAATATAGATATAAAATGCAGGCATTAATTCTTTGTGCCGGATTGGGCACTCGACTAAAACCCCTTACTGATGCCGTTCCTAAGGTAATGCTCCCGATTGGCGCAAAACCGTTATTAGAACATCATTTTGAACAATTTGAAAAACACGGCGTTAAAGAATTTTTAATTAATCTTCATTATTTACCGGATAAAATTACTGATTATTTCGGCAATGGTTCAAAATGGGGGATAAGAATTACTTACAAATATGAGCCGGAAATTTTAGGCACGGCCGGGGCAGTAAAAAATTTTGAAAAAGAAATTAAAGATGATTTTTTTCTAATTTATGGAGATGTGTTAAGTTTGGTAAATTATTCAAAATTATTGGATTTTTATCAAAAAAGAACTCCTTGTTCGGGAATAGAAATGGTGGGAGAAACTGATCATCCGTTAGATTCTGATTTAGTAGAATTAGATAATAATTTTAGGTTTATTAAAATTTATCAGAAACCCCACCAAAAACTTCCTCAAACATATTATTCAATGAAAGGAGTTTTTATCTTTAACCAAGAAATTTTAGACTTTATTCCCGATAATCAATATTACGAGATAGACCACCAGCTTTTACCAAAAATTATTTGGGACAACTCTTTTTATGGATATTTACAACAAAAAGATGATTATATTAAAGACATAGGTACTCCAGAAAGGTATCAGGAAGCGAAATTAAGGTTTAAGAATTTTCTTAGCTAATTTTAATGCCTCAAAAGGATTTTTCGCTATCCAATTAGGTTTAATTTTATATTTTTTATCTTTTCCTCCCCAAGCGGTCTTTACTAAAATACTTTTTATTTCCGCTTTTTTACCCGCTAATATATCTTGGGTCATATCCCCAATAGTAATGGTTTTTTTGGGGTCAAGTTTAAATTCTTTTATTGCTTCTTTAAACAAACCAATTTTTGGTTTTCGGCAACTGCAGTTCATTCGATATTTTTTTAGATTAGCTTTAGGGTGATGGGGGCAAAAATAAAATTTATCTATAAAAGCACCCCTCTTATTTAATCTCTGTTGAAGAATTTGATGAAGTTTTTTTACTTCTTTTTCAGTAATCCATCCTCGGGCTACGACCGGCTGATTAGTAATTATTATTATGGGAATTTTTTTCTGATTAAAATATTTAATTAAAAGAGTAATTTTGGGACTCAGTCGCAATTGTTTTACTTGCCAAACCAGCCCTTTATTTTGAACTAAAACACCGTCTCTATCTAAAATAATTCCCGATTTTTTAGACGTTTTCATAATCTAATGATAGTTTTCACAGTTTTTTTAATACCCTCTTCTAAAGAAATTTGCGGCTGCCAGCCAAGATTTTTTCTGGCTTTTTTTGCCGAGAGAGCAATTTGGTAAACTTCTCCGTGACGAAAAGGAGCATAAATTGGCGGTTTT
>Ga0210004_1001644_pt1 | contig 13039 bp, 12 predicted proteins | sample CryGey13umfilter_FD_185450 | JGI IMG/M metagenome (GOLD analysis project Ga0210004, IMG submission 185450) | Groundwater microbial communities from aquifer in Utah, USA - Crystal Geyser 4/8/14 3 um filter (SPAdes) (version 3) | ecosystem: Environmental > Aquatic > Deep subsurface > Groundwater...
CGGCAGGATCTACTGCAATCCGCTTGGCGCTTGTTGGCGCAGGCGGCTTTGCCAAGGGCATGCATTTGCCCAATATCAAAGCCCTGTCGGATCGCTATCATCTGCAAGCGGTCGTCAGCCGCACGGGGCACAACGCCGTTTCCACAGCTGCTCAATTCGGCGCCAAATATTCAGCGACCGATTTTCAGGAGGTCCTTAAAGACCCTGAAATCGATGCGGTAATTATCGCCACCCGCCATAACTTACATGCCGAGATGGCGCTACAGGCGCTTAAAAACGGCAAACACGTCCTGGTTGAAAAGCCGCTTGCTTTGAACAAGGATGAACTTGCACAAATTGAGGTGCTCTACAGCGCTCCATCAAACGCTCATCCCTTACCGATTTTACTAACCGGATTTAACCGCCGCTTCTCAAAATATGCACAGCGTGTTCATGAGCTTACCAAAGACCGCAGCAATCCCATGATCCTAAACTACCGGATGAACGCCGGTCACATCCCGCTTGACCATTGGGTCCACACCGAAGAAGGCGGGGGACGCAATATCGGCGAAGCGTGCCATATCTACGACCTCTTCACGTATCTTGCCGGCAGCAAAGTGGTCGCTATCAATGCGCAGGCCATAAAGCCCGCAACCGGTTTCTACGGGCGAAATGACAACTTTATCGCAACAATGACCTTTGAAGACGGCTCGGTTGCCACGCTTACATACACAGCGCTTGGCAGCAAAGACTATCCCAAGGAGCAACTGCAGGTCTTTGTGGACGGCAAGGTAATCGTGATGGACGATTACAAAAAGCTCACCATAACCGGCGCTAACGCGGCTGGTGTTGAGACCAAGCTTACCGATAAGGGACAGAAAGAAGAGCTTGAGGCTTTTGCCCACGCAATACGCCAGGGAGGGGAATGGCCCATTCCGTTCTGGCAGCAACTACAGGCTACGGAGATCAGCTTTAAAGTTGAAGAACTCTTGCGATAAACTTACGAAAAGGACGGCGTGTTCATGAAAACTATCATTCTGGCCGGGGGTCTTGGTACGCGAATAGCCGAGGAGACGACTGTTCGGCCAAAACCTATGGTTGAGATTGGTGGAAAACCCATACTTTGGCATATTATGAACATCTATGCTAGCCACGGCTTTAACGAGTTCCTGGTTGCCTGCGGTTACAAGGGCGAAGTGATTAAGGAATATTTCCACAACCTCTTCTTCCATAACAGCGATTTCGTGATTGATCTTAGTGATGGTAGTCATAGCGTTATCAACTCCTGCTGTCTTGACTGGAAGGTCGGTGTTATCGATACCGGCTTACACACGATGACTGGCGGCCGCCTGCTTCGCCTTAAAGGATTGACTGGCGACGGTACGTTTATGCTCACCTACGGAGATGGTTTAAGTGACGTAAATATCAACGACCTTATCGCTTTCCATAAAGCTCACGGCAAGCTTGCTACGGTAACCGCCGTGCGCCCGCCCGCCCGTTTTGGCGGCCTTGTGTTGGATAGCGATAGCGTGCACGAGTTCTCCGAGAAGCCGCAGACCGACGAGGGCTGGATCAACGGCGGCTTCTTTGTCTTTGAGCCAGGCGTGTTCGGTTACCTGGGTGGCGACGAAACGATCTTAGAGCGTGACCCGTTGGAGAAGCTTGCTGCAGACGGGCAGCTGATGGCGTTTCGCCACGAGGGGTTCTGGCAGCCGATGGATACGTTACGTGAAAAACAGATGCTTGAAACACTCTGGTCAAACGGCAATGCCCCATGGAAAGTACGGGAGAAACATGTCATTTTCAACCTTTTATGCAAATAAAACGGTATTAGTAACCGGACATACTGGATTCAAAGGTGGATGGCTTACCGCCTGGCTCAAACAGCTCGGGGCCAAGGTGATCGGACTCTCGCTGCCCCCAGAGCAGGGAAGGCCAAGCCTTTTCGAAACCGCAAGTATTGGGCACGGCATGGTCTCAATCTTTAGCGATATCAGAGATCTTCCATCACTTGCTACCACATTTGCAGAGCATTCACCCGAGATTGTGTTTCACCTTGCAGCCCAGCCCCTGGTCAGGCGTTCGTATCGCGAACCTGTAGAGACGTATGCGACAAACATCATGGGCACCGTTAATGTTCTTGAGGCGGCACGGCATACCCCCTCGGTGCGCTCTATTGTGGTTATTACAAGCGATAAATGTTACGAGAACCGCGAGTGGGTCTGGGGCTACCGCGAAGAAGACCCCATGGGCGGTTACGATCCGTATAGCTCCAGCAAGGGCTGTGCCGAGATAGTGGCTAAGGCTTACCGCAACTCATTCTTCAAAGAGGACGACCGCATCTTCATGGCGACCGCCCGTGCTGGCAATGTTATCGGCGGGGGCGATTGGGCCGAAGACCGGCTTGTTCCTGATATTATCCGGGCGCTCTCGGCCAGTGAGCCAGTTGTTATTAGAAACCCCGGCTCCATCCGGCCATGGCAGCACGTACTCGAGCCGCTCCGTGCTTACCTGATGCTAGGCGAGCGGCTTTGGGGAGATGGCGATACATTTGCCCAGGGCTGGAATTTCGGTCCCCGTGACGATGATGCCATACCGGTCGGAGATGTTGTGGAGCGGGTTATCTCCTACTGGGAGTCAGGCGAGTTTGTTGTCAACAAATCCGATAACCTGCATGAGGCCAACTACCTTAAACTCGATTGCAGCAAGGCGAGGGCTCAGCTTAGTTGGACACCGGTTCTCACCATCGATGATGCCCTTAAGCTCACCGTGGAATGGTATCGCGCCTACTCGCATGATCCTGGGGCCATGTCCGAAGTAACGACCTGCCAGATTCAAGCCTACATGGAGCGTTCTTCCAATGGCTAGCTTTAGCGAAGCCCTTGTAACTGGTGCTAACGGATTTATTGGATCGTCGCTGGTGAGGCGCCTTGTCGCAGAAGGTGTAACGGTGTATGCAATGGTTCGCACACATGCAGACCTCTCCCGGCTTGAAGGCATCTCCGGTATTAAAGTAATCAAGGTTCAATCATTTGAACTTGCCGAGCTGCAACAATCCCTTTCGAAGATCTCGGCAGAGGTTGTTTTTAACCTTGCTTCTTACGGTGTAAATCCACAGGATCGCGATCCCGAAGCGATGATTGAAGGAAACGTAAATCTAGTGGCGCGACTTTTGCTTGCCACAGCGCAGTGGCCGCTTAAGTGGTTCGTGCATACGGGGAGTTGCTCCGAATATGGTGGCAACCCACAGCCCAATACGTTTATATCCGAGGACATGCCTTTGCAGCTCACCTCGCTCTACGGCTTAGCCAAGGCAGCATCGGTTATCTGTGGAAACGCGCAGGCGTTACAGCTTGGCACGCCGTTTACGACGCTACGGCTGTTCGGGGTGTACGGCGTTGGCGAAGGACCGCACAGGTTAATTCCTTATCTTATTGATAGGCTTAATCGCGGCGAATCCGTTGATCTTACCCCCGGCGAGCAGGTAAGAGATCTGCTATATGTCGATGATGCTGCAGACGCATTTATAGCTGCGGCGCAAAGTACCAACCTTACCTCCTGCACGGTATACAATCTCTGCTCAAGCCAACCGGTTCGAATCAGAGATATTGCAGAAGCTGTTGCAGACGCTATGAATGCGCCTCGCAATCTACTACAATTTGGAGAGAGGCCATACCGGCCGGATGAGGCGATGTGGATCGTAGGAGACAACCGGCGATTTAAAGACGTAACGAAATGGGAACCGCAGATACATCTTACCGATGGAATCCGGCGAATGATAGAAAGCAGCAAGTAGCGCTTGCTTGATGAGTTTAGGGGGCACCAATGGAGCAATTTGATCAATTCTCAAAGGACTACAAGGACATCCTCGATCAACATGTTTCCGCTTCTGGAGAAAGCTCGGAGTATTTCACAGAATACAAAGCTCGTTATATCGCTAAACTGGTACCGACTGGCGCTCCGGTAAAACTACTCGATTTCGGCTGCGGCGTCGGCTTACTCTCGTCTTTTCTGAAGAAATACCTGCCGAAATGCATCTTGCACGGCTATGATGTATCGAGCGCGAGCATCCACATGGTGGATGCCGATTTGGCGGCGCAAGGCCTGTTTACCGCTGATACATCCAAGCTCGACAACGATTACGATCTCATCGTGGTGTCAAACGTGCTGCATCACATCGATCCGCCAGACCGCCAGACCGCTATCCTGGGGCTGCGCGATCGGCTGGCTGCCGGCGGAAGGTTAATCATATTTGAGCACAATCCGACCAATCCATTAACTCGCAAAGTCGTAGATAGCTGCCCCTTTGATGAGGGTGTCGTGTTGCTACCACCCCGGGAGACCATCACATATATTTCGAAAGCCGAATTAGGTATCAGGCGTCGTGATTACATCGTGTTCTTCCCAAAGCCGCTGGCGCTGTTCCGTCCCCTTGAGCCCCTTATCTCCTGGTGTCCGCTAGGCGCACAATATGCGCTGGTTGGTGAGAAGAATGGATAAATCAAGTAAACAGCTTCTCTCAATTATAGTGCCCGTATTCAACGAAGAGGATAATGTTATCCCGTTATATGATCGCGTCCGCGTCTACCGGTTCTCACGCAACTTCGGATTTCAGCGATCCATCTACACTGGCTATGTTAACGCCAACGGTGATGCGGCTATCCAGCTGGATTGCGACCTGCAAGACCCTCCTGAGCTTATTACGGATTTTGTCCGCCATTGGGCAGAGGGATACCAGGTCGTCTACGGCGTCCGTCGCTCTCGAAAAGAAAGCCGGATGATCAATCGCGTTCGCAAGGTCTTTTACTGGCTTATTGATGTGCTGAGCGAGGATTCTCTGCCGCACGACGCGGGCGATTTCCGTTTAGTCGATAGGCGGATCCTCGACGAGCTCAAAAAATTTGACGACTACCAACCATATTTGCGGGGAACCATTGCGGCTATGGGGTTTAAACAAATTGGCGTCCCCTATGATCGCGCAGAGCGCTTTAGTGGCACAAGCAAGTTCTCGCTGGGAGCCCTATTTAAGCTAGCTACGGACGGAATCCTCAACCACTCGATCATACCTTTGAGGATATCCACCTTTACCGGTTTAACAATATCGATGGTGACGTTCCTCGGGATTATCGGCTACCTCATCGGCAAGCTATTGCTTGGTAAAGAATGGCCGGCGGGTTTTGCAACCACAACCGCACTAATCCTCTTATCCTTAAGCCTCAACGCTCTCTTCCTTGGCATAATCGGCGAGTACATAGGCCGCATCTACCAACAGGTCAAGAAACGCCCGTTGACTATTGTCGAGCGTACTGTTAACTCCGTTGAGCAAGAGGCGAAGAGGCGGGAGGCTTACAAATGGTAATAATGCAATGCAGATACACGGCATTACAAGAAGCTCTTGCTGGCTATGATAAAACGGGTGTACCACTAGTTGCATATAATGGCAAGGCTTTATTGCCTGCAGGTTTTAGCGATGATATCGGTACTTATTATTTTATCCCTAAAATTGCACATACATTTAGCTTATCTATAACCCAAAGCATTAATATATTTTTTGTTGGAATGCTGCTAATCTCCCTAATTCTCAGTGTTACTGGCTTCTTCTTACTCTTTAGGAGTTGGACTAGTAGATTTATATCAGTGGTTGGTTTATTAGGGCTCGCCTTCCTTGCGTTTAGGATTGGTGATGTTTACCTTATCTTTGTTTACACAATACTCTCACTCATCCCCATATTCTTATATCTAATACAAAATGAAAAGCTGAAAACGATATTTACCGCCTTTATATTTTTAAGTGGCATCGGAATAGGCACTGCGCATTATTCGCGAAGTCACGCGGGAACTGCAGTTCTAATCTTTCTTATTATTATGCTCATGTTATATCTTAAGCGTGGATGGCGAGAGAAGCTTGGTTTAGTAGCGCTTCTTCTAGTCGGCTTTTCGGTCTCCGCAATCTATTTCAATGCTCTCTTAAGTCATCGCGAAACGTACCTTGTGCTTAACCAGCCTAACTATAAACCTGTCGTAGGCAGCCATCCATTCTGGCATTCTGTATATATTGGGTTCGGCTTTCTGAATAATGATTATGGAATAAAATATTCCGATTCTTCTGCTTTTAATAAGGTCCGTTCGATCTCTCCTAAAACGATCTATCTGTCTCAGGAATACGAAACAATTCTAAAGGGTGAGGTCATTAAAATTGTAAAGTATGACCGCCATTTTGTAGTTTACACTGCATTCGCGAAAATTGGTGTTGCATTCTTTTATTTATTGGTTTGCGCAAATATAGGCTTGTTGGCATCGATATTTTATCCAAAAGGTTGGTCTATGGAGTTAGCTTTTTGGCTCGCCATAGGTTTCAATGCTCTGTTTGGAATACTGGTTGTCCCATCACCTGCTTATTTTTTAGGTTTTATTGCCCTTGCTACGGTTTATGGAATCACGAGCATTGGTTATGCTATACAGCAGGGCGCTTTAAGTGATATTAAGAATTTTATGCACCGCAAGGAGATTCAGATTCGACAAACGACGTAGCTAAGACTGACGTTTTAGGAAAGGTGCGGCAAGATACCTTGTTCACAGACCTTTTATTTTGATATTCGATGACCGTTAACACTTTTGTTTCAGGTGTATTAATTATCTTGATGCACCTTTTGGATATGCTATGATTCGGATGGAAAGATGCACCTGCAAGCTGAAACGGTATTTAAAAGACAAAGGTTATTATCGAAACGGATGCATCATAATCTCTTCACGAATGTAAGCTTGCGATCATTACGCTTTTTAATTTTTGGGGGTTGATTTAATGTGCGGCATTGTCGGCGCACTGGCGTTTAAAAACAGTAACTTTACGATTACAGAACCATATATCGTTGGCATGCGAGATACCATGCAGCATCGCGGTCCTGACGGAGCGGGAGTTTGGGTATCAGATGACGGGCGTGTAGGGTTAGGACATCGGCGTCTGTCGATTATCGATCTATCCAATACTGCAGCTCAGCCTATGAGTAACGAGAACGGCACGCTCTGGGTTTCCTTTAACGGCGAGATATATAATCACACTGATATCCGCGCTGAACTTGAGCAGATCGGCGGGCATATCTGGAAGACCGATCACTCCGATACCGAGGTTATCATCCACGCATTCGAGCAGTGGGGGATAGACTGTATTGAAAAGTTTCGCGGTATGTTCGCTATCGCTCTCTGGGATGCCAAGAACCGTGAACTCTGGCTTATCCGCGATCGCATCGGTATTAAGCCGCTTTACTATAGCATTCATAACGGTCGCATTACATTTGCCTCAGAAATTAAGGCGCTCCTTAAAGACCCCGATCAAAAACGTGCCGTCCATGAAGAGGCGTTTTATCACTATCTTTCTTTTTTAACGACACCGGCGCCTCAAACATTATTTGATGGTATTAAAAAGGTGCCAAACAGTACCTGGCTGCGTATAAGCGAAGATGGTCAGATACGCGAGCACCGCTACTGGGACATGTTCGATAATGCAACCCCGCTAACGGGCGTGCCAGAGGACGAAATCGCCGAGCGACTTATCGCCGAGCTTCGCACAGCAGTTAAGCTTCGCAAGGTGAGCGATGTGCCGGTTGGCGTTTTTCTCTCAGGCGGTATTGATTCCAGCACGAACGCCGCTTTGTTTTCTGAGGGTGAAGGCGGGCCGGTTAAAACCTTCTCCATCGGCTATGAAGGCGAGTATCAAAGCTACCAAAACGAGCTCCATTACGCGCGTCAAATGGCCGAACTAGTCAAAGCCGATCACCATGAGCTTCTTCTAACCCAAGATGACCTACTTGATTTTCTGCCAACCATGGTGTACCTACAGGATGAGCCGATTGCCGACCCTGTATGCGTTCCAGTGTATTACGTATCTAAACTCGCCAGGGATAACGGGGTTATTGTCTGTCAGGTTGGAGAAGGTTCGGACGAGCTTTTCTGGGGATATCCTGGTTGGAAAACTTCGCTCGAGCTACAAAAATACGATGATCTGCCGGTACCTCGTATGTTTAAAAAGCTAGGCCTTATGGGCCTGCAATGGTTAGGCAAAGATGCGAGCCATTACTATGAATGGCTGCGACGTGGTGCCTATGACGTGCCTGTTTTCTGGGGTGGAGCAGAAGCTTTCTACGAAACGCAAAAGAAACGCCTCTTATCGCCACGCTTGCGCAAGCAATTTGACGGCTATACATCCTGGGAGGCGCTCAAACCGATCAGGCAGCGATTTGAAGAAAAATCCTGGGAGAAATCCCATTTGAGCTGGATGAGCTATCTCGACCTTAATCTGCGCCTGCCGGAGCTTTTGCTTATGCGCGTTGATAAAATGAGCATGGGTGTTAGCTTAGAGGGCCGGGTGCCATTCCTCGACCACAAATTCGTGGAGCTTGCCATGGGTATTCCAGAAGCGATAAAGACCAAAGATGGTGTGCTCAAATATATCCTTAAGAAATCGGTGAGAGGTTTAATTCCCGATGAGCTCATCGACCGTAAAAAACAAGGATTTGGCGTACCCGTGTATGAATGGTTCTTTGATCGGCTTGGGGAGAAAACTAAGCATGAACTAAATGATTTCTGTGATAAAACAGATTTTCTTGACCGAGCCGAAGTCATGCGCCTTATCGATCAGAAGGCAGGTTCGCAGGTATGGTACCTGTTGAACTTTGCGCTGTGGTGGAAAGAGTTTGTAGCGTGAGCAAGAAAGTAGTCCTATTTGGCCCATACCCACCACCTTATGGTGGCGTAGCTATATATGTATACCTTCTGCATAAACACCTGGAGCGATCTCAGATAGATTGCGAGCTTAAAGCATACCGCCCAGACGCTGATTTGGCAGAGGATGCCGTGCACCCGGTTTTCTCGAGCGTTTTTAAAAACTTCCGCACACTGACCGGGAACGATGTTTGTCTAGACTCGAGCACATTCTTTTTTGAGTATTTAAGTGGCAAGGCTCCAGTAGCTTGGTTTTTTATCAAATTATTAAAGCGATTTAGATGGATAAAGGTTTTTCATGACGGGTCGCTTCCATCTCGTTACGATTCATTTCAACCTCTTCAAAAGTTTTACTTTAAAGTCCTGATTAGATTGGTTGACGAATTTATCGTTGTAAGCGAAGGTTTATACGATTGGCTAAAGAATATTATTAAAGTTAAACAAAAGGTCACACTTATTAGAAGCTTGCTACCGATTCTGCCAGACATTGTTGATCCGAATTTGCAAGGTGAAGTCGAGCAAATACATGCCAAATACAATAAAATAGTTTGCAGCATTGGTGTATTCACGCCCGAATATGGATTCGATCAGATCGCTAATGCTGTCGAGCAAGTACGTAAAAAAACGGGGCATAATATAGGGCTACTTCTTATCGATAGCGCCTTCGATAGCAATGGAAGTCATAATTCTTACGGGGAAAGAATCCTGCAAAATAGGGAATGGATCGCCATTGTACGAAATATACCACATCCACAAGTATTACAGGTCTTAAGAAATTGCGATGTATTTGTCAGAGGGTTTTTATACGAATCGTACGGTCTATCAAGAATCGAAGCGATTTGGTGCGACACCCCTGTCATTGCAACCAATGTAGGTGAGACAAACGGAATGCTTCTATATGAATATGGCGATGAAGAAATGTTAACTAGACAGATTCAAAAGGCGTTATTTGAATCATTCATTGATGATATACGCTCCTGGAGCGATCTCTACAAGCAAGAGGCAATCAATAATTTACAAGCCATAATAAAAGTATTGGGCGTGGGTAACAAAAAAAATGATTGATAAGGATAAAATAAAAAGTTACTTTGTCGGTGGGTCGATTCGCGGAGATGCGGCACAGATCTATATATATCAGTTCCTAGGGCTTGGCTTTGGCTTGATCAGCAGCATAGTTATAGCGCGAACTCTTGGGCCTACCGATAAAGGGATTGTCGACCTCTTTAATTTGCTTAACTCGTTTATCCTGGAATTTGGATTGCTGGGTTTCGGAAGTGGACTCTTATATTACTTAGCCAAGAAAGGAACGCATCTCAAGCAAATCCATGGGACAGGCCTTGTTTTTTCGATAATCGTAGGTATTTTAACGGGATTAGTTGGCTGGCTTGGTTTGCCACTTTGGCGGAAAATTTTCCCGGGTTTGAGTAATTGGATTATCCTCCTCGCATTCTCTCTTTCACCGTTGGTCTATTACCGCTTGATTTGGTCAAATATCATGACCGGCATCAATCAAGCCGTTGCAAGTTTTAAGGCAAGCTTATACTTCGGTATCGTTAACGTCCCGTTTATAGTTTTGTTGTGGCTCTCGGGCAGGCTAAATGTCCAGAATGTCATAGCCTTGACAGCTCTTTTCACAGTTCTAAATGCTGTTGTATTTTTCGGTATGCTCTACAAAAGAGAGCCGGAGCTTAGCTTTGATTTATCGCTGACAAAGGGAAGTCTTAATTATGGTTTGATTATATATCTTGGGGTTATCGCAAATGTCCTGCATTTCAAGATTGATCAAGTGATGATCAACTATTGGTTGGGGACGAGAGCCGTCGGTCTATATGCGGTGAGCGTGCGTTGGGCTGAGATGCTTTTCTTGTTGGATAGCGCAATTCTCTCTGCCGCGTTTTATCGAGTAAGCTCTGCATCTAACGAGGAGAGCTATGCGCTGACCAAGCGACTCTTTAAAGCGCAGCTTTTGATTAGTGGTGGTTCGGGTGTCGTATTGGCGCTTCTCGCGTATCCGTTAGTTCTCATCTTATATGGTTCGGCGTATCACGACGCCGCATTACCGCTCATTTTACTGATCCCTGGGATTATTGCTTGGTCTGTTGCAAAGATACTCTCAAATATGCTTGTTTACAATAGAGGCATGGCATCGACCGCTGTAAAGATAGCTATTTTCGGCAGTATCCTTAATATTCTCCTAAACCTCTTATTTATTAGAATTCTCGGTATCGGCATAGTTGGTTCAGCATTAGCATCATCCATAAGCTATTCTATAGTTGCTCTACTAACTGGTTTTAGAGTTAGAGAAGTTAGCGTTTTACGACCAAGTTAAAGAGGACTGCTTAATAACACAATTAGCTCTATGTTTGATTTGAGACGAGGCGAATTATAGGATGAAAAAGTTAAACAACGAACAATATACTAAGTTTTGGCAAGATGTTCATTCTAAAATACAGGATGACTTAGCTGCTGTATGCTTTCCTGATAAGCCCACCTATTTTAATCGGTTTTTTGATAGAATTCAAAAGCATGCTCTAAGTACGTATTTTAATCGAGAGCGCATTAGCCTCGTCGATAGCGATATCTTGGATATCGGCTGTGGCCGGGGGCGTTGGCTTTCATTTTTCACGGCTAATGGCGCTAAGGTTACGGGCATTGATTTATCGCACGATGCTGTAAAATCATGTAACAAGCAGGTTTTTACTGCTTATGAAGGCTCAATAACCGATATGCCGTTTGGTGATGAGTCCTTTGATTTTGTTAGCTCGGTAACAGTTTTGTTACATCTTCCATACGAATTCAAAGACGATGCAATAGCTGAAATTTCACGTGTCTTAAGGCCAGGTGGTAAAGTAATTTTAATCGAAAATACATGGAATGATCCATCGCCGCATGTTTACAGTCTTAGCGTTGCTAGATGGATGGAATTATTTGCAAAACATGGCATGCGTCCCGTGCATACATCTGGCCACTGTTTCAATGTTTTTCGCATGAGGTTGCCAGCACGAATACCCTTTAGAGACCTTATCGCCATTTATCTAGATTATCCGCTAGAGTATGCACTTATGAAATATTTTTATGGAAAGCAATCGGCTATTTCACTGCAGCATTTGATGGTTTTTGAGAAATGAAAAGAATCTCTTTCTTAGCTACTAAACCAATAGAGTATTATAAGGGAATCCGGATAAAAGCAGATACTGGATTGCATGAGCAACTCGCAGATATTATCCTTGATGTTTTACCGAGGGGTTCAAGAGTTCTCGACTTCGGTGCTGGCGAGGGAGCTTTATCTCAGCGTCTTCATGATCTAGGCTATCGAGTTTATTCAGTGGATATAGATCAAGAGAATTTTAAAGCAGGGACCGTCTTTAAAAGGCTGGATTTTAATAATCTAGCAGAGACCATGTCTTTTCAAGCTAAACATGCTAATGAATTCGATCTAGTTCTTAGCGTTGAGGTTATAGAGCATGTTGAAAACCCTTGGCAATATGTGAGAGATTTGAAGCATCTAGCACGACCTGGCGGCTGGATATTAATCACAACACCCAACATAACCTCATGGTTTTCACGGGTAAACTTCTTCTTTAAAGGGCGTTTCCATCAATTCGAAGATAATGATCGTTATTATGGCCATATTAATCCGATCGCTGAAGATGAACTGAGGTTCGTCTGTGAGCGCTCTGGCTTACTGGCCGAAAGGGTTGTCCCAGGCGGATGGTTGCCTAGGCTTTGGTTAAGCAAATCAATTAAGGTTTTATTAAGCAATCTATTAGGCTTCTTAGGGTCATTTTTTATGCGCGGCACATACAAGGGTTGGTGCTTAATTATCTTAACGAAAAAACCTTAAACAAAGTGCAATATAAAGTGTTATATAATAATGTTAGTAACTACCGAACTTCGACAGTTAATAGACAAACGCCGTCCTAAACAGGGCGTTATCCAGCAAGGAGCGGGGGTGTCTCAAATTTTATGAGGCAGAACATCTTAGCTCTATACTGTAGAATTGGCTTAAGCATCACAAAAGGGAAACTTAGGTTGGTGAATATGGACTCGTTTATAGTTGCATTTTGGGCACGTGTATTCTCGGCGCTAAGATGGGTCTCTTGGTTTCAACTTATTACCTCAGCGGTTCCAAGGCTCAGGACTTTTGTATTTGTTGAATTATGGGTTCTAGGGAACTTGTTAGCATCATTTCTTAGCATATTTATCGCGAGGTACACATATGTCTCAATGCTTTGGATTGGTGTTCTCATATATAGCAGTATCAGGGTATTTGAGATAATCATCTACCAAATAAATGTGCTGTTGTTTGAGCCGCGCCCCAAAAGTTGAACCGATAGGAATG
>Ga0210004_1001658_pt1 | contig 12951 bp, 19 predicted proteins | sample CryGey13umfilter_FD_185450 | JGI IMG/M metagenome (GOLD analysis project Ga0210004, IMG submission 185450) | Groundwater microbial communities from aquifer in Utah, USA - Crystal Geyser 4/8/14 3 um filter (SPAdes) (version 3) | ecosystem: Environmental > Aquatic > Deep subsurface > Groundwater...
CGTGGTCTAGCTCAAGTTATTGCGCTCATTGAAACATCAAAACCTATAGCATATCGAGGAAATACGCCATACGCACCTTGAGCATACCCATCACTATAACTCAAAATAATCTTCATTGCTTCAACGCCCTAATAAAATCGTCTTTAGTTAAATTGATGTCTTTAATAATCCCGTTCAACGTGCCCTTTTTGATATCCTTCCCCAGATGCATCGGGATAGTCACCCTACGTCCATCGACATGTTTTAATTGCAGATGACTACCGCTCTGGTGATGTTTCACAAAACCCAACTTTAACAACGTCTTGAGTAATTTGGCTATTTTGATCGCTGGAAGTTTGGGCATTATGCAAAAGAAAAATCCTGATTAGAAAATGATTCTATGGCTTCTATGGTATCTTTTTCTTTGGGTATCTCCTCCCCATCCATCATCAAGCCCTCTACATGACACTTAATCGCCTCGCGCAGATTTTTTTTAACTTCTTTGAGAGTATCTCCTTCTGTATGTAAACCTTTCAACAAAGGTACAAAGCCGTGGTAACCACCATCATCCTCTGGTTCAATGATAGTCCTAAAACTATACAGTTTATATCCAGTTTGTACTTTCATACTCATCATTCTAGTCGACTAATTTTATACTGTCAAACCCCATAACAACCCCATAACATCTTGAGGAAATACGCCATACACACTAGTCGAGTAGTCACTACAACCCCCACGCCTCAGCCAACCGCTTCACCTCTTTTTCAAAGTATACCTTCACCTCATCCCAATCTAGTGGGTATAACATTCGAGGCGTCTCACTCTTCTCCGCATCTACAAAATATATCAGTGATCGTAAAAAATGAGTCATTGAAAAATCGGCTTTAGTGTATTTTCTTTCCGACGCCGAGAGTATCTGTTGCATCCCCAACTCTCTTGCCAAATAAAACATGTCTATAAAATCTCGTTGAATACCCCTACTAGCGATAGCCTCCAACTTCATGCAGGCGATGTCCATCTTACTTGCAATTCTTACCCCCTCATATTTCTCTTCGTGTCCAACCGCTGGATAAATATGAAGGAAAAAACTCAATTTCACTCCATCTAGCTCGCCCAACCACGTCCCCTCAGACTGTTGATCCACCTTGAGTTGACCTACTTGGGTCAAAATTTGTGTTATCAATCTGGGATCTTCTAATTCTGGTGAAAAAAAATCTAGATCGTATGACAAACGATGGCCATAGTAAAGCGCACAAGCCGTCCCACCAGCCAAGTAAAATTTTCCCAAAAAAGGCAATTTGGCTAATGAGACCAATACTGTCTGTGTAGTCGACGAAATTCCGGTTGTAAACACAACACCTCCGTAGGGGATATCCCCCAAATTTTAACATAAAAGTTGACATGTTTATCTGACAATTCTCGTGTCTGCTTCAGCGTTTCCATCAATTTATTTTTCCCATAATATGTCTTTAACCAGCGCAAGTCATCCATTCTTCCCCATTGCAACACTCTAGAAATCACATATTGATCTTTTTTTGTAATATCCAACTTAGTAGGATCAATGTCCCAAAAATATCGATATAACTCTTTAGGTAGTTTCTTCATAGCTATATTTTACCATTTTGCATCAAATCAATATTTTCTTGAATAAGTCAAATCCTACTTGCCAATTGCTTTTCCAACTCTCCCAGTAATTTTGCCTTAACCCAATCTTTCTTGCCATCCCCCATCACCTCTCCAAGTCCCTGCAAAATATCATATTTTTTCGGCAATTTTCTAATCATTTCCAACATTGTGCTCAAATATTCTTTCAAGCTTTGGTTCGTTCGCAATTTTACTATCTCCTCATTAATCGGAAAATTATTTTCAAACATCCACCACACATCATACAAATCACGATTTTGTAAATTTTTGCGATCTATCACTGCACACAGCTTGTGTGCAAAAATATATTCTTGTTTAAGCACTCGTACGGAATATCCCCGAAAATCCCGCACTTCATATTCATTGGGATACTTCCTAGTATTTATCTCTACCTTGACTTTATGTTCTCCCTTTTCATAACTACCCATCCAGTACCAAGTAAATTTCTTAGTTTTTTTGTCAATTATCGTAAGATTATCCTTGATAATGTTCTCGATCAATTTTATCTCCTCCTCACCTCCCTCGCCGATCAAATCAAAGTCCAAGTCAGTCGAAAATCTGTTTAGATCATTCATTAGATATAACGCTGTCCCACCCTTGAACCCAAACTTTGCGCTCAACTTCTTCTCACTTACTATATCAAGAAGTATTTTTATCATCACCTGTTTGTGTTTATTCTGATCTAGCATATGTTTATCTTGGGAAATAAATACTTTACATCTTCCATAGCTCGCTTCACACTAGCCATCCGTATACCACTTTCAACATTTATCCCCATATCATTTAGCAATACACTCTCTTTTACTTGTTTGTACACAAATTTCACTCCCAACACCGTTCTTACAACACTCCGTTTTGCGACAGAGTAAATCTCGTCGTAGTATTGGAACACAACTCCTTTATTTTTTAGTACTGTCCAAAGTGAAACATATGAGTTAGGCACCAGTTTATTGGCTATTTCAAATTGCAAACTCGTATCATTTCTCAAATCATTTTCGCTATACTGTCTTTTGCCGTACAGCCCTCTCGTCAATTTATAAATCTGTCCCGTTCTCACATAGTATTTGATTATTTCAAAAAGCTTAGTCTCATCACTATATCCCCACAACACACCCAAATCTTGTGCGCTAAACACATTCTTCTCGCTTGCCTGGATTTGTGCTATTTTGTTCATATTACTGGTAATAATCCTACCAGTATTATTAATGAGTGTCAAGTATCACTCTCAACTGTCTCTGCACCTCTCCAATCAAATCACTCGCCGAGAAAAACGGCCCCACCCGCTTCTCCAATGCTTCCCCCGCTTTCTTGTTGGCGCTAGAGGCTACCACGCACGTAGCCAATGCCGGACTTTTGGCATACAGCCCAGCCACCAGTCCCGACAAGACATCTCCTGTTCCACCCTTTGTCATCCCCGCGCCCCCCCCAGCTATCTCCACTCTCTCTACCCCATTTGTGACCATATCAACCGGTCCCTTCGCTAGTACCGTCACTCCAGGTGGGATCATCTGTCCCAATATCTCCTGCTCCCTCTTGTTTGGGGTCACGATCATATTTTTGTTTAGGAGTTTGGGTTCTACCTCTTGTAGTGCCCCTCCATCTACCACCCATCTTTTATTTGGATATTTAGCAAGTAACTTATTGACAATTCTTTTTGTCTCCTCTCCCCGCTCCAGCCCCGGACCGATCAAAATACAATCATCTTCCTCAATATAGTGCTCAATATCTTCCCAGGACACGACTATCCCGTCCCAGAACTTTTCCTTTGCCCGCACTCTCATCAGCTCATTGTTCTCCATGGTGGGACTTGAGAAATGCACCATATCCACAATTTTACTCGCCATCCTCGCCGACCAAAACGAGGCCGCATGGAAGAGTTTGGACCCACCAATCACCAGCACCCGTCCATTCTCACCTTTGTGGCTATCACTCTTTGGCAACACAATCTCCGCAAAATAATTTTTCATAGTCTTATTATATCCACTCTTCCCAGCCCCGCCATAGCGAGGGCGACGGCGGGCTCCGCACTCGTCACGATCGCCTGCCTCCCCTCCATCATCCCCGCCACTTCTTTCCTATGTCCCTCATCTAGCTCTGAGAAGATATCGTCCAGTAGCAAGATCGGTTTCACCCCCAACTTTTCCTCGATGTACTGCAAATTGCCTAGTTTCAAAAATAACACAGCCAGCCTCTGCTCCCCGCGGCTCCCATACTTCATCAAATCCCTGTCCCCGCCATGTGCCATGTGCCATTTGCTATAAGCCATTATTTTAAAATCATCTTTATGTGGACCAACCAGTGTGTATCCCACCGCAATCTCAGCCTGAGCGTGTTGTGCCAGGCGTGCAGGAGAGATGGTCGAGGCAGTATACTCGAGATTGTACTGCCCAAAACTCGTCTTTATCTGACTCAGGTACAAAAGCAACTCACGCCGGAAGTCACTCAGGATATTCCCATTTTTTATAATCGATTGATCCCAGTATGTAAGTTGCTCACGTCCTGCCTGTCCCTCACGGATCGAGTCCAGTAGTCGGTTAAGACGTCGCAGGGATGCCTCATAGACAGACAGAGCTCGCTCATATTCTGGGTGCACCATGCAGAGTATCGAGTCTAAATAACCACGCCTACGCACAGGCGAGCCCTCAATGAGTCGCATATCTTCCGGCCGAAACAAGACAGTCAAGAGTTTGTTACTGATCATGCCTCGTGTCCTTGCCACCCCATCTACCAGATATCTACGTTTAGGTGTCATCTTGCCCATATACATGCCCCGTGTCAGTACGATGGCCAGCTCGCTACGTTCATCGTTGTGTTCTACCACTCCCGTCACACTCGCTAGTTCACTATCAAAGGTTATCATCTCGCTGATCTCTGCTGCCCGCTCGCTCTTGCCACTGGACAAGAAGGAAATTGCTTCTAGGATATTAGACTTTCCCCCTCCGTTTGGCGCCACTATCACACTCGTCTGCCCAAAATGAAACACTTGGTTTTTGTAACTGCGAAAATTCACCAGTGTCAATCTCTCTAATCTCATCCGCTCCGATTATACTACTTACTTCTGACACTTCTCACACACCCATGTCCCTCTCCCCCCCACCACTATCCGCACAAGCAATCTTCCGCATTTACGGCACGGCTCATTGGTCCGTCCATACACAAGAAATTCATTTTGATAACTCCCGGATTTACCATAAAAATCACGGTATGTATTGTCACTTGCTCCCCCTGTCGCCAGTCCTCTCTCCAAAACATTACACAAACTATTTCTTAATTTTGTAACTTCCGCAAGCCGTAAGCTGTTAGCTATACGCTTTGGATTTATCCCCGCTAACCACAATCCATCATTGCCGTAGATGTTACCCACCCCAGCTAAAATATTTTGATCAAGTATTGTTTCTTTGATTGATCTACTCGTCTTTTGCAGTTTGCGCAATAGTTCGACATCCGAGATCTCCCATGGCTCTGGACCCATCTTTTCTCGCAAATTATTCATTACTGACTCTATGTCATCTTCTACTCTTATGTACCCAAATTTACGCGTATCCCAGTAGTATATTTTGCGTCCATCCTCCAAAAATATCACTGCCCTTGTGTGCGGGGCAGTATCATAATCCAAGTCATTTAATACGAGTCTTCCCGTCATTTTGAGATGGATCATCAGTCCCCTCCCCGATCCAAATTTGATAAACAAATACTTACCCATCCTCGCCACCTCTACAATTTTTTCTCCGACAACCAACTGTTTATCACCAATCCAACATTTATTACCTTGCCCCTTCGAAGCCGTAGGCGAAGTGGGGACCTCCACTCTCTTTATCCTAGCTCCCACCACTTCTTTTTCCAGTTGTCTTTTTATTGTTTCTACTTCCGGTAATTCAGGCATAACCCCCTCTTTCTAATGACATAATGAATTAATTCATTATGTCATTTATCTACAATAATTTTTCGAATATTTTTCTCAAAATTTACTCTCCCAAATTGTCTCGCCCATTTTTTGATCTCATTACGATTCCATTTTATCTTTTCCATTTGCTTGATTCCTTCCCCTATGTCTCTTGTATTTGTCCCTTGTATCAACACACCCGTTTTGCCAGGCATGACCGTCTCCCTGTATCCTCCCCCGTCATACGCCAACACCGGCGTTCCACAACTCATCGCCTCTACAACTGTCATCCCAAAATCTTCGTCTCTGGCCAGCGCCACAAATCCTTTAGCACCTGCATATAATTTTGCCAATTCCCCATCACCCACTCTCCCCAAATACTCTATTTTCTTACCACGCACCATGAGCCATGTGCCATGAGCTACTTTCTCCCCCACTATCTTAAGCGGGATCCCCAATTTCTTAAACGCTGTCGTCGCCTCCTCTATCCCCTTCCCCCCCACAATACGACTTACCACCAAATAGTAGTCTCCTCTTTTCCCATTAACCATTAACCATTGACCATTGACCATTTTGATGGGTGGATATACCACGCTCGCTTGTTTCCTATAAAACTTTTCAATTCTACCTGCCACCTCATGACTATTGGCGATCCAGGTATCTACCCTTTGCGCTGACTGGTAGTCAAAGTAGCGTACAAATGGTCCCACGCTCCATATAAATACTCTCCCCCACCAAGTTTTTTGCGCTCCAGTGGGCGTGTCATAACCATAAAGCCAACGGGGCGGAGTATGGCAATACGCCACTACCCTCGCTCCCTCTTTAACCTGAAAACCTCGGGCAATATAGCCCGAACAACTCGTGATGATCAGATCATATTCGCGTAAATCCACGCTCTTCCATATCCACGGCAGTAAAAACCTCCCATAGCTATAGAGTCGCCCAATCTTGAGAAACCATCCCCACTTACTCTCAACTATTTTTCGATCTGGGAACATAGATTTCGCAGTGCCGTTTTTTGCAAAAGCTGTATAAATCGGTGCATAATGGTACATCTCAGAGAGCACTCGCAAGACTCGCTCTGCTCCCCCAGCTTCGTTTAGATAATCATGTACTAGTGCAATTCTCATCTCAAAATAGTCCCATTTGAGTTTTTTTATCCTTCTCTTCAGGGAAAAATCTCTTTATCAAACTCTTAAATCCCAGCTCCTCCAATTTTACCCTTAAAGCCTGTCCTGAGCTTGTCGAAGGATACTCCATCTCGTCCAGCGTGACATCCAACTTCATATCTATCACGATCCGCGACAAATCTTGGGACATGAAGGCGCTCTCCTCCCCATCTGCCAACTTTTTTGCCATCAACTCGCCAAAATGAACCTGCACTTCCTTGATATCTCTATATATCCGCTCCAGTGTCCCGAACATCTTGAGGAGTTGGGAAGCTCCCTTTGGCCCTATCCCCGCCACTCCCGGGATATTATCGGAAGAATCGCCGATCAAAGCCTTGTAATCCACTATTTGCTCAGGATGCACCCCATACTTGTTCCAGACTTCGTCAGGTCCATACAAAACAGGTGGGTTGGCACCTTTTGCCGGCGTAAGCACTCGCACGTTCTCACTCACCAGTTGCATCGTATCCTGATCTCCCGTCAAAATAACCACTTCTCCTTCCCGATCTTTTGAGAGTGTCCCAATGATATCATCTGCTTCATACCCTTCTTGTTCAATCTGGACTATTCCCATGGTCTCAATCACTTTCTTAACCATCGGGATCTGCGCAACCATCTCGCTATCTGCCTTGGGCCTTTGCGCCTTGTATCCCACATACTTGATATGGCGAAAAGTCGGTTTGGGTAAATCCCACGCTACCATCACATGACTTGGTTTCTCTTGCTCTAGCGCCGCAATTAAGATCGAGGTCACCCCGTACACCGCCCCCACTATCTCACCACTCTTGCTAGTTAGCGGCGGATACGCATGATATGCGCGATGCAATAAAGCAGAACCATCGACCAACAAGAGTTTATTCATACCTTCCACAACTTCTGTAATTTTTCGTCAAAACTAGCAAGTTCACTCACTCCTACATTTTTCGCGTATTCCACATTATAGGCATCTTCTAGATCATAATTATATTTTCTCATTTCCTCAACGGATTTTTCTAGCAATTCGCGCTCCTTCCAGATAATAAATCTTAAACCTAAAACGTTATCAAGTATTTTTTTCAAATCTGTTCCTTTTCTGCCATATACTTTCCCTATAACCCAATATATTTCAAAAAAAACCACAGTCGAACTACACAACAAAAATAATCCATTCGCACCATCTAACAACAATTCCTCCACAACCCTAGTCTGTTTCCGATCATCTTTTTCTATTGCACGTATAAAGTAATTTGTATCAACAAATATCATTTCTTCTTCTTCAGGTAACTATATTTTTTAGTAAAATAGTCTTGCTTTGCCAATTCTATCATTTCATCAATATCCATCCCTTTGTATTTTTTGGGTCTCTTTATCGAACCCATCAATCTATAAATTGCCGCTACAGCAGGCTCCATCACCATTTGGTCATTGACTTTCTTAATCGTCAATTTTTGTCCAATTGCCAACCCAAAATCCACAAACATAGCCACGGGTAAAGTAATTTGCCTCTTGCTAGTAATAGTCGCTGTATACATCATAGTAAGGTACTTATATCAAAGTAAGGCGATACTGTCAACCTCCTTACTTTTTCACCAAATAATCCAAGTGCTTCCTGACCTCCTCCATCTTCCTATCTTGCTCATCCATTCGGTCCAACAGTCTTTTCATATTAAAATCTTCTTGGTATCGCAGTAGCTCGACCGACACAAATGCCATCACGCTTCCAAAAAGCACTACTCCAAAAACTTCTAGAAATACGGCAATAATCCTTCCCAAAGCGGTCACTGGCACAACATCACCATACCCTACTCCCGTTACTGTTGTGATAGCAAACCAGAGTCCATCTCCCTCATTCAAAATTGTGGCACCCACCGTGTTTTTTTCAATTGGCGCAATTATGAGTCCCAAAAACAAAACGGCCACTATCAACCCCATCAGTATCTTTCGAAATCTTCCACTATGGGAAAGTTTTGTTGCCACAACCCTAATCTGATTGTTACTCATATTTCACATTATATATTTTTTTCTTAATGACATCTTCTTTCTTGATTTTGACAATACTCTCAAACTCTTCCCTCTCAAGCGATTCTTTCTCCATGAGGGCTTCAACTACCCGCTCCATGGTTTTGCGTTCTTTAGTCAAGATCAGGGCCGTAGTTTTCTCACAAGCATCTACTATTCGCTTGACCTCTCTATCAATCTCTGCCCTCTTTGAGTCAGACACATCGGTCGGTTCCATAAAGTTGCGTCCCCACTCGGAGAGTCCCTCTTGTGGTCCAAAATCAATTGGTCCCAAGGGAGACATACCATAGTCAATCACCATAGCGCGCGCGATCTTGGTGAGCCGGTCAATATCGGAAGATGCCCCGGCGGTCAAATCATTGTAAATCAGCTTCTCCGCTACTCGCCCACCCAAAAGAGTACAAATTTCCTCGAGCAATTCATTTCTCGTGCTTTGATACTTGTCTACCGCTGGTGGGATCATCGTAAATCCAAGTGCGCGGCCTCTTGAGATGATCGAGATCCGGTGAACTGGGTCAGTCAAAGACAAGAAATGAGTGGCAATGGCGTGTCCCGCCTCGTGGTAAGCCGTCATCCGCCGATCATCCTCGCTCTGGATGCGTTTTTTGGATGGGCCCATCTTTACCTTGGTCGCCGCCTCTTCAATATCATCAAAAGTGATCTCTTTTCTGTTTTCCCGGGCTATCAAGATCGCCGCTTCGTTTAACATGTTCTCAAGATCCGCACCCGTAAAACCTACCGTCCGTTTAGCCACCGATGTCCAGTCAATCTTCGCGACAAATGGTTTGCCTTTAGCGTGGATGGCCAGGGTAGCTTTGCGCCCCTCGATATCTGGCATATCTAGCGATACTCGCCGGTCAAAGCGACCAGGACGCACGAGGGCTGGATCCAGTACATCAGGCCTATTGGTAGCCGCCAACACCACCACATTTTCTTTACTGGTAAAGCCATCCATCTCGACCAGGATCTGGTTGAGTGTCTGGTCGCGTTCATCGTGCCCTCCCATACTCCCCCCACCGCGGGTTCGTCCGATCGCATCAATTTCATCAATAAAGATGATCGCCGTCCCGGCTTTTTTGGCGGTATTAAAAAGATCGCGTACTCGACTTGCCCCCACTCCCACCAACATCTCCATAAATTCAGACCCTGCCATCGAGAAAAACGGTACGCCCGCTTCCCCAGCCAGTGCCCTTGCCATTAACGTTTTTCCTACCCCAGCTGGACCAATGAGGAGCACTCCTTTGGGCGTTCGCGCCCCCACTTTGGCATATTTGGCAGGGTTTTTCAAAAAGTCCACCACTTCTTCGAGCTCTCGTTTGGCCTCATCCACTCCCGCCACATCACTAAATTTGACGTTTTGCTTGCCCTTGGTAAACAATTTGGCCTTGGATCTACCCATCCCAAACATATTGCCCCCTATCATCCCACCCTGTCCACCCCTCATCTGCCTCACGATCATCACAAAAAATAGTGCCATCAGGAGGAAAGAAAGAACATTCAAGACCCCTCCCAACTTGTCCATAAAACTTCCATTCTTTATTTTCACATTGACTGTCGACGGGTCAATCTCATATTGAGTCAATAGTTCTGTAAAACTCGATTCTGTTTCTTTGGTACTAAACTTCATTATCTGCTCGCCATAATCTAGGATTACTTGATCTCCCACCACCTCAACACTCTTTATCTTTTGCTCTTTGATATCTGCCATCGCCTGTGATATTGTCACGTTCAAATCGGCAGTGGCCCCGCCTATCCACGTCATTATTGCTGGCACAAACAAAAACAAAATTAAACTCCAAATCAACATTTTCTTCAAATCAAACTTAAAACTCCACATCTTTTGTACTACTTCTTTCTCACTTTTCCCTTTTGTTTTTGCCACTGCGTCCCTCCGTAGCCCCCCCAATATACATAGCGAAGGGGGATATCCGCTATTCTACCAGAATAATCAGACAATCAGAAGTGAATGACCTGCATGTCTCAAGTGGCAAAACGCTTCGCAGCGCGACGGCGCGAGAATCGAGATAAAATTTTCACCAGAAAATTGTTTTCTTCCCCATCAACGATCCAAGATCTACTATCAACTTAACTAATTTATTACTCCCCTCCGGCACCACCGCTTCCACGATTTTCCCCACCCTCACCTCAATCTTGTTGTAGTCTTCAAAATTAATTAAATGACCTATTTAATTGATTAGTTTCTCCAATCACCCTATAAACTTCATCCAATGTTTGCCCTGCAATTTTTCTTGCCTTCTCTGCTCCCTCAGCCAAAATCTTTTTCACTACTTCCATATCCCCTTCTAATTGTGCCCTCTTTGTCCTAGCCATTGCAAACTTACGCCTGTGTGCCTCGATTAGTTTTTGTTTTACTTCTACATCCCCTACCGTTCCATCTCGGTATCTATTTTTTAGTTCTTCAACTTCTTGTTTTTTATCATTGATAAAATCATGATAAATAAATATCGGATTCCCCTCTACACGTCCCGGATCCGTTGCTTTCTTGCGATTAGGATCGGTGAAACAGCTCATGATTTGTTTCTCAATTATTTTCTCATCATCAAAAATACCTATGATGTTCCCAAGCGATTTACTCATTTTGCGCTCGCCATCTGTCCCTACTATTCTTCCCGCTTCTTTAGAAATCAACGGTTCCGGTAGTGGGAAAGTATTTGTTTTATAGCCCTTATTAAAATTCTCCGCGATATCACGTGTAAGTTCAATATGTTGCCTTTGATCCTCTCCCACCGGCACTCCATAGGGCTTGTATAGCAGGATGTCTGCCGCCATCAAGATCGGATAATTAAACAGCCCCATATTGATCGATTCTTCGCTAGCTCCTACTTGCAACTTGTCTTTATAAGCATGCATTCTCTTCATCTGCCCATAACTAATATAGTTGGCCAACACAACCGCAAGTTGTGAATGTTCGCTTACGTCAGACTGGCGGAAAAACACACATTTCTCGGGATCTAACCCAAGAGCCAAATAATCAAGCACTACTCCCGTAACATTTTTCTCTAGTTGATCTCTGTCATGAATAGTCGTGAGAGCGTGCAAATCTGCCACAAAGTAGTGGGTATCGTGGCTATCCTGCAGCGCAATCTGTGGTGCCACCGCCCCAAAGTAGTTGCCAATATGGAGCTGGCTACCACTCGGCGTAATGCCAGATAAAATTCTCTGTTTCATAATTCCTCCATTATTTATATTGTACCTGTAATTTCTCTAACTTTCAGCCCATAAAATCCCTGATCTGGATATGCTCGCTCCCCGTATAGCACGGGAATGAATCCATCACGCTCAACAAAATTCTTATATTCGCCTTGCTCTTCGATCCGTCCATAGACTTCATAAATCTTTACTTTACCAGGTTTAATACCACTTTTTTGTAATCTCCCGACAATCTTAAGAGTCGTGTCAAAAGAGGTTATATTAGAATGCTCACCAACCTCAACAGACACTCCCAATCGGTGATTAATCAACGCATGCCCCCCCTTGATATTATGCTTCATGTAAACCACTCGCTTCACTCCGAGCGACGCCGCAAGTGGCAACATCGCCATATCTACAATAATCGCAAACGGCTCTGATGCGCACGAAAAAGTATGAAAGTCCACAATAAGTTTTTTCTTGTTCAAGATTTTCATCAATTCTCTCGCTCTCTTTTCCTCATAACTATCTCCCCCCGTTCCAAATGACGCATTTAAATCAGCCTCAGTCAGTCGCACTCCCCGGGAGAGTGCCCGGGGATTTGCGACTATCTGATCAATACCTATGCTCACAAGAGCTAAGGTTGGCATGATCTCGTTACCATGTACTGCCGTCACAAATTGAATATTTCTCATTTTATCCTCCCAACAAAAACCACAGCATCCCCAGATTGCGGATCTAGTCCTGGAATATTCATTCCTTGCTCATAAAACTTTACAAGATCGCCGTACAAACTAGACCTTCCATATCGCTGTGAGTGGATTAAGTAAGTCCCCCTTCCAGGAAGATCACTATATTGTCTATTTTGCCTGGATGTCCCTACTTGTTCGGCATTGGCTTCGGCTACATTCAAGTCAAAATCAGCAAGTTTCTCGGCGACAGACAACATTTTTCGATTTTGCGTATGTAAACCTAGATATGTAGCTTTCGTCTTCTCCAACTCATCTTGGAGTAACGGTCTACCAATCCCCCTGTGAGCATGGTCAACAATGATTCCGCCGAGATAATAAAGTAATTGATGGCCAAAATGTCCAAAACCGCAATGAATATTTTTTGATGCCAAAAACG
>Ga0210004_1001662_pt1 | contig 12944 bp, 10 predicted proteins | sample CryGey13umfilter_FD_185450 | JGI IMG/M metagenome (GOLD analysis project Ga0210004, IMG submission 185450) | Groundwater microbial communities from aquifer in Utah, USA - Crystal Geyser 4/8/14 3 um filter (SPAdes) (version 3) | ecosystem: Environmental > Aquatic > Deep subsurface > Groundwater...
CATTACTTAATTTTCCTGAGCTCATATTTGTTGATGTATTCTGATCCAGAAGTGTTACCGATGTTTCTCAACTTCTCCATCCATGCAAGAGTTTTCTGTGGTAAAATAATTAGGAAAACTATGGGAAAAAACATCAGAGACAAAATTCTCTTCTTTAAAAAGAAAAGGCAGGCAGTGATTTTAGCTCATAACTATCAACAGCCAGAAGTTCAAGATATCGCAGACTTTGTAGGTGACTCCCTAGGATTAAGTCAACAGGCGCTAAAAACCAAAGCGAAGATGATCGTCTTTTGCGGCGTTTATTTTATGGCGGAAACAGCCAAAATTTTAAATCCAGATAAAACTGTCATTATGCCTGATAAAACCGCCCTTTGTCCGATGGCCAGTATGATAGATCAGAAAAAACTGATCGCTCTAAAAAAAGCTCATCCTAAAGCCAAAGTCGTTTGTTATATCAATACTACCGCAGAAACAAAAGCGGAAAGCGATATCTGTTGTACCTCGGCTAATGCGCAAAAAGTGGTTAACTCGTTATCATCTCAAGAAATCATCTTTATTCCTGATCAACATTTTGGTCAATGGGTAGCACAAAAAAGCAGGAAAAAATTTATCTTCTTTCGCGGATTTTGTCCGACTCATCTAAGAATTCATCCGGGTCTCATTGAAAATCTAAAAAAAGACCATCCTCAGGCACTGGTTCTTTGCCATCCAGAATGCAATAAAGAAGTTAAAGCTCTTTCTCATTATGTTTTGGGCACCGGCCAGATGTTAAAATTTGCCAAAGAAAGCTCTCAAGAAGAGTTCATTATTGCTACGGAAAACGGGATGATCTATCGTTTACAAAAAGACTGTCCTCAGAAAAAATTCTATCAAGCCTCTCCACTCGCTTTTTGCCCAAATATGAAAAAAACTACCTTAACAAAAATATTAGAAGCACTAATCACTCCTCAAAATTATGAAATTAATGTTGCGAAAAAAATCGCGGAAAAGGCAAGAAAAGCAATTAATAAAATGCTGAAATTATGAAATCTGATGTCTTGATTATTGGTAGCGGATTAGCCGGCGTCACTGCCGCTTTAATCTTAGCTGAAAAAAATCTTTCGGTTTCTCTTATTACTCGTTCTTCTGATATTGAAGAGACTAATACCAGAGACGCCCAAGGTGGCATCATCTACCATGGGGCAGGTGATCCAAGACTTTTAGAAAAAGATATTATTAAAGCTGGAGCCGGAATTAATAATAAAACGGCTGTGAAAATTTTAGCTGAAGAAGGACCAAAAGCCGTCAAAGATATTTTAATCAGAAATCTTAAAATTAACTTTACTAAAGATAAAAAAAACAACTTTCATCTCACCCAAGAAGCCGGCCATTCAACGCGCCGGATTTTGCACGTCAACGACCAGACTGGCTTGGCAATAGAAAAAACATTTGTCAAAAAGTTAAAAACCTATTCTAATATTAAAGTTTTTACCAACCATAGTTTAATTGATTTATTGACTTTACCTTATCATCTTAAAAACAGTCTTTCTTACCGAAAAAAAACTAACTGTGTTGGCGCCTATGTCTTAGATAACCAACATAAAAAAGTGGAAATTTTTCTGGCTAAAAAAATCGTCCTCGCAACTGGCGGTATCGGCCAGATATATATGAGAACCTGCAACGCCAAAGTTAGCCGCGCTGATGGACTGGTCGCTGCCTATCGTGCCGGAGCCAAATTAGCTAATGTCGAGTACATTCAGTTTCATCCGACTTCTTTTTACCATCATAGTCTCTCTAATTTTCTTATTACCGAAGCTCTAAGGGGCGAAGGCGCCAAACTTAAAAATCAAAAAGGTGAGTTATTTATGAAAAAATACGATAAGAGAGGCAGTCTGGCGCCAAGAGACATTGTCAGTCAAGGGATTTTTCAGCAAATGCTTGATAATAATGAAGACTATGTATTACTTGATGCTTGCTCATATATTTCTTCTCAAAAAATAAAAAAGATGTTTCCTCATATCTATCAAACCTGTAAAAAGTACGGCGTTGATATTACTCGTGAGCCGATTCCAGTGGCACCGACGGCTCATTATTTTTGCGGCGGCGTTAAGGTTGATACATTTGGTCGAACGGGTATAGACAATCTTTACGCTGTTGGTGAGGTCTCGTGTACCGGAGTTCATGGAGCTAATCGATTGGCTAGTACTTCTCTTTTAGAGTGTCTTCTTTGGGGAAAAAGAGCTGGAGAAAATATCAATAAGACGATTAAAAAGGAAAAAATCATTGATGAGCAATTAATCAAATCTTGGCGATATACCCATAAAATTAGCAAGATTGACCCGGCCCTTATCCAACAGGATTGGTTTTTAATTAAGTCAATTATGTGGAACTATGTAGGCATCATTAGAACGGAGAAACGATTGCAAAGAGCCGTTGACGATCTGGCCCATCTAGATCGGGAAATCGACTTTTTTTATCGGGATGTTTTTATCTCTGATGAGTTAATTGGACTTCGTAATGGAGTAAAAGCCGCTCTCATCATCGCCCAAGCCGCTCTAAAAAATAAAAAAAGTCTCGGCTGTCACTTTCGGAAAGAGATTATTTAGCATTAACTACGGTAACAGCTTGAGAAGGAATTAAAAAAGGGTAGTCAGGAAGTATACATTTACCATTAATTTTTAAGTCAGCTCGGCTAAAAATCACTCCATTTATAGTATATTTAGCTCCCGCACAACTAATTCCTTTTCTTTTACAAAAACTATTGCATAAAGAAAAAAAATGTAATAATACAGTTTCTCTATTAATATCCATTGGTTCTGAATCGGATTTTCTCAATAAAATATAATTACTTTTGTTTTTAACAACAACTGCTTCAACGTTTGACATCTAAATATTATACTATAAGTTTCAACTTATAGGCTTTTATTTGTTGTTAAGTGCTGCCTGCGCCGCTGCCAGTCTAGCAATTGGTACTCGGAATGGAGAGCAGGAGACATAGTTCATCCCCACTTGATGGCAGAAAGCAATCGAGGCCGGATCGCCCCCATGTTCGCCGCAAATTCCGATTTTCAGATTTTTTCGCGTTTTTCTTCCCCGCTCAATCGCCACCTTAATCAGTTCGCCTACTCCTTTTTGATCAATCGTTTGAAAAGGATCATCTGGAAGAATTCCGCGAGTCAGATAGTCCGGTAAAAAGCCGCCAATATCGTCTCTGGAAAAACCAAATCCCATCTGCGTCAGATCATTGGTTCCGAAAGAGAAAAATTCTGCCTCCCGCGCCATCTCATCAGCCGTTAAAGCCGCCCGCGGTATCTCAATCATCGTCCCCACCAGATAATCAATTTTTTTTAGCTGAAATTTTTTCAAAACTTCCCCATATACTTGTTTAATAATCACCTTTTGATCAGTTAGCTCTTTAACATCACAGGTAACTGGAATCATAATCTCCGGTTTAACCTTGATTTTTTTCTTTAAAAGTTCGGCTGTTGCTTCAAAAATCGCCCGCACCTGGACTTCGGTAATCTCTGGATAGGTAATACCTAGACGAACGCCGCGATGACCCATCATCGGATTACTTTCATGAAGAGAGTTGGCTCTTTTTTCGAACTGAGAAAAGGTTATTCCCAGGCTTTTCGTCAGCTTTTGCTGTTGTTTTTTTTCTCTGGGAACAAACTCATGAAGAGGCGGATCTATCAGTCTAATCGTTACTGGTAAACCGTTCATGATTTTCAAGGTGTTTTTGATATCGGCTTTCATATAAGGAAAAAGCTCGCTTAAAGCCTTTTTTCTTTCCTCAACGGTTTTTGAGACGATCATCTTGCGTAGCAAAAATAACGCCTCATCACTTCCTTTACCGTAAAACATATGTTCAATACGGAAAAGACCGATTCCTTCCGCCCCATATAAAAGCGCGTTTTTCGCATCAGCCGGCGTATCGGCGTTAGTGCGGATCTTTAACTGACGAACGCGGTCACAAATCTTTAAAAACTCCGTTAATAGTTTATTTTCCGATGAAGGAGCAATCATTTTTAAATCTCCTTGATAGACATTGCCTTTGCTGCCATTTAGGGTAAACCAGTCGCCTTCTTTATATATTTTGTTGTCAATGGTAACTGTTTTTTGAGAATAATCTATCTGTAAAGCGTTGCAGCCAACAATACAACACTTTCCCCAGCCCCGGGCCACCAGAGCCGCATGAGAAGTCATGCCACCTCGGCCGGTTAAGACTGCCTGAGCTGCCCGCATGCCTTCGACATCCTCAGGATTGGTTTCCTCGCGGATTAAGATGATCTTTTTTTCGGCTTTAGCCCAGTTAATTGCGTCATTAGCAGTAAAAACAATCTGACCGGAAGCGGCTCCTGGTCCAGCTGGTAAGCCACGAGTGATTGGTCTGTTTTTTGCTTCTTCTTTCGGATCAATAATCGGGTGTAAAAGTTCATCAAGCTGAGAAGGAGTGACACGCATCACCGCCATCTCTGCAGTAATCAATTTTTCTCTGACCATGTCAACCGCCATCTTGACGGCGGCTGGACCGTTTCTTTTACCGATTCGGCATTGAAGCATAAAGAGCCGGCCTTTTTCCACCGTAAACTCAATGTCCTGCATATCACGGTAATGTTTTTCCAACCGTTTTTGGTAGTCAAAAAGCTGGCGGTAAATTTTAGGCATGACTCTTTCCAGGCTCTTTACAGGCGCTGGAGTCCTTAAACCAGCGACGACATCTTCTCCCTGAGCGTTAATTAGGTATTCGCCATAAAATTTGTTATCACCATTACCTGGATTTCTAGTAAAGCCGACGCCGGTGGCTGAATCTTCACCCATATTCCCAAATACCATTGACTGGACAGTGACGGCTGTTCCCCATTCCTCCGGAATCCTTTCGATTTTCCGGTAAGAAACAGCTCTTTTTCCCATCCAAGAGGCAAAGACGGCGCCGATTCCTCCCCAAAGCTGTTCATAAGGATCATCTGGAAAGTCTTTTTTCAAAACTTCTTTGACTTTCTTTTTAAACAAAACACATAACTTTTTAAGATCGAGAGCATTAAGGTCAGTATCATTTTTCACGCCTTTTTTCTTTTTCATTTCATTCATGATCTTTTCCAGTTTTTTTCTAATTCCTGCCTCATCATGTTCAAGTTCGATACCAGCGGCTTTTTCCATGACAACATCGGAGTACATGGTAATCAGTCTTCTGTAAGCATCATAAACAAACCGTTCATTACCAGATTGTCTAATTAGACCAGGAATGGTTTTTGTCGTTAAGCCGACGTTCAAGACGGTTTCCATCATCCCTGGCATTGACCGTCTGGCTCCGCTCCTGACCGAGACCAACAGCGGATTATTGCGATCACCAAATTTTTTATCCATTAATTTTTCAATCTTTTTAACGGCTTGAAGGACTTCAGATTTTAGTTCTTTGGGATAACTGCGCCGGCTGGCGTAGTAGTAGGTGCAGACTTCGGTCGTGATGGTGAATCCCGGAGGAACAGGTAAACGGAGAGCCTTATGTCCGGCCATTTCTGCCAAGTTAGCTCCCTTACCGCCCAAGAGATTCTTTATGCTTTCATTGCCGTCAGCATGACCTCCGCCGAAAAAATAGACGAATTTTTTTGCCATAAAAGATTTTCTATCCTATCATAAATATAATTCTTTTGTCAAGGAAAAAATTATGTTATCATGAGTTTATGACCAATAAAAAAAATCTTGTCTGGTTTGAGGAGGTTGACAAACACGATGTTGGCTTAGTTGGCGGCAAAGGCGCTAATCTCGGTGAGATGACCAATGCCCGTCTTCCTGTGCCTTATGGTTTTATCGTTACCTCAACTGCCTTTTTTCAGTTTATTAAAGAAAATAGTTTAGAAAAGTCTCTTAAAAATATTTTAGCCAATATCAATTACAACAACGAGGCTGAACTGAAACACGCCTCTTTAGAAATAAAAAAGCTAATTCTTTCTTCTTCATTGTCAAAAAATCTCTCTAGAGAAGTTGTCAAATATTACGAAAACCTTCGCTTGAAAGAAAAAAAATACTTTGGTCAAAGTCTTAGTCTGTTGAATCATGGTCTTTCTTCAATAAAAAATCTCTATCAGCCTTGTCTTGTGGCCGTCCGTTCATCAGCCACTGCCGAAGATCTACCGACCGCCTCCTTTGCCGGCCAACAAGATACCTATCTTAATGTTCAAGGTGAAAACCATCTTTTACAAAAAGTTAAAGAATGTTATGCATCACTTTTTACCGAGCGAGCCATTTACTATCGTCATGAAAATAAATTTGATCATCTTAAGGTTGGTTTGGCAGTGGTTGTCCAGCGGATGGTCGAGTCGAAAAAATCAGGCGTCGCTTTTTCTATTGATCCGGTCACCAATGATAAAAATAAAATTGTCATTGAGGCGATTTTAGGACTGGGTGAGTATATTGTTCAAGGCAAGGTCACTCCTGATCACTATGAGATTGATAAAAGATCTTTGGTAATAATTAAAAAAGAAATAAAAACGCAAAAAATAAAGTTAATGAAAGTTGGCCTGAGCGATAAACAGGTAAAAGTCGGTACGATTGGTAAGAAACAAAAACTGACTGATGAGGAAGTGATAAAAATCGCTTTAACGGTAAAAGAGATTGAAAAACACTACTACTTTCCCCAAGACATCGAATGGGCAATTGAGAAAAATCGATTATATATTACCCAATCCCGACCCATAACTACTATAAAAAATAGTCCAATTTCCAATAACCAATTTCCAAACAAGTCTCCAATTTCCAATAACCAATTTCCAATTTTGATTGGTTCTCCTGCCTCTCCAGGCGTCGGCGTTGGTCCGGTTAAGCATATTTTTTCTCCAAAAGAAATAGATAAAATAAAACCCGGCGATGTTATGGTCGCTCCTCAAACTAATCCTGACTATGTTCCAGCCATGAAAAAAGCCGCTGCCATTGTGACAGAAAAAGGCGGTCGGACATCCCATGCGGCCATCGTCTCAAGGGAATTGGGGATTCCGGCGGTTGTTGGAGCTGACCGCGCGACTAAGATTTTAAAACAAGATATGATCGTCACTGTTAATGGTGAAGCTGGAGAAATATATAAAGGCAAAGTCATCGTAAATAAACCTGCTAAACTCGTTAACTCGTTAACTTCTAAACAAAAAAAACAATTAAAAACATTAACAAAGATCTATGTCAATCTTGCTCAACCTGAGGAAGCAACCAAAGTGGCTAAGATGAATGTTGATGGGGTTGGACTGCTTCGGGCTGAGTTTATTATCGCTGATATTGGCGTTCATCCCAAAGAGTTCATCAAAAACAAAAAAGAGTCGGTTTTTATTAACAGGCTGGAACGGGAATTATTAAAGTTTGTCGGCCCGTTTTCTCCCCGACCAGTGGTTTACCGAGCCACTGATTTTAAAACTAATGAATATCGCAGTCTTAAAGGCGGAAGTTATTACGAGCCCAAAGAAGAAAATCCTATGTTGGGTTATCGAGGCTGTTATCGTTATCTCAACGATACGCCGGTTTTTCAGATGGAACTTGAGGCGATTAAAAAAATTTGGCAGAAAGGCTATCGCAACCTTCATCTAATGATTCCTTTTGTCCGTCTTCCCTGGGAACTGATGAAGATTAAAACCATTATTGAAAACTCTGGACTGTTATCTTATCCTGATTTCAAACTCTGGATGATGGTCGAAGTGCCCTCCGCCGCTCTAAACCTTGAGGAGTTTCTAAAAATCGGTGTTAACGGCGTCTCTATCGGTACTAATGATCTGACGATGATGATCCTCGGTGTTGATCGCGATAGTCAAGAAGTGGCCAGTCTTTATGATGAAAGAACACCAGTTGTCCTCACGGTATTGGAATATATCGTGAAAATCTGCCAAAAATTTGGCGTTACTTGTTCTATCTGCGGTCAGGCCGCTTCAGACTATCCGGAAGTAGCGGAAAGATTGGTTAAAGCCGGCATCACCAGCCTTTCAGTTAACCCAGATGCGATTGATAGAACGAGAGGACTTGTTTATCACATCGAAAAAAATCTCAATCTTAAAAGTAAGCCTAAATCTACTACTTTATAAACTTTATGAACTTTAAAAACTTTATAAACTTCTCTATAATGATTTTATGGTGAAGATAAAAGAAATTACTGCCCGACAAATTCTCAGTTCTTCTGGCTATCCGACTATAGAAGGTCGCTTGCTTCTCGATGATGGCCACGAAATAGTCAGCTCTGTGCCTGCGGATTATTTTTCTCCTCCCCAGTCAGCGGTTGAACTGCGTGACAATGACAGTAAATATCAAGGAAAAGCAGTCTCTCGTGCTGTTTACTATATTAACAAACTCATTGCTCCGAAGTTAAAAGGCATCTCTCCTCTTAAACAACTCGAGATTGACAGCTGGTTAGTTAAAGCCGATGGTACAGCTAATATGAACCAGCTAGGAGTGAACACGATTCTGACAGTTTCTCAACTTTTGGTTAAAGCCGGTAGCTACAGCGAAAGTCTTCCTCTCTATCAATACCTTAACTCGTTCTATAAAAAGTATTATCAACCAGATTTTAGTCTTAATAAATTTCCTTCCGCCATTTACACCTTAATTAAAGGCAGAAAAAAGAAAGAATCTAATCTTGATTTTGACAAATTTCTGATCGCTATTTCTTCCTCCATTCCTTTTAGCCAAAGTTTACAGATTGGCTTTAACATCTATAACAAGCTTCATCAGGACTTTCAAGTCTATGACTTGGCTACCAATATTGACGCCATAGAGGCGATCGTCCAGTCAGCTACCTCTTTAAACTACAAACTGGGAAAAGAGATTTTTTTTGGACTTGACCTGAAAGCTTCTAATTTAGAAAAAAATGGTCTCTATCATATTCGCGATCGGGGAAATCCTTTAAGGATCGAAGATTATTTTTCTTATCTCGATTCCATGATTAATAGATACGCCTTTTTAATTTTAATTGATCCTTTAACTAGTCAAGATATTGATAGTTGGTCCAAGTTTAACCAAAAAATCTCCAAAGATGTTTATCTTGTTGGCAATGATCTCACCTATTCCAATCAAGAAAAAATAAAAAAAGTTATCACTGACAAGGCAGTTTCCGCTTTTGTCATCAAGACTCACCAAGCCGGAACAATAAAAAAAGTGTTTGACTTAGTCAAATTAGCTAAAGAAAATGGTCTTAGTTATATCTTTTCCAGCGGCTCAGAGGAGACTAACGACAGTATAGAGGCAGATTTAGCTTACGGTCTTCAGGCGGACTTTGTTTCCTTTGGTCCGCCCCACGGTGGAGAAAACGTGGCGAAGTATAATAGAATGCTGGAGATAGAAAAAGAAATGAGATCCCAATCTACGAATGAATCCTAATCTACAAATATTCGTTGATTAGCATCAATTCGTAAATTAGAATCTTATATATGATCGGCAAACTTAAAGGTAAACTATCAGAGACTTCCGGTAACGTCGGTTTGATCGAAACCTCAGGCGGTGTCTTCTATGAAGTTTTTCTCACTCCATCTCTACTTTCTACCTTCCATCTTCCACCCCTATCTTCTACTATCCATTATCTACCATCTATTGAAGTCTACACCTACCTTCAGGTCCGTGATGACGCCCTAGTGCTTTTTGGCTTTCAGACCAAACGAGAGCTTGATTTTTTCAAGCTTCTTTTGACCGTTCCCGGCGTCGGTCCCAAGACCGCTTTTTCCGTCATCTCATTCCTCCCATTAGACTTATTAGTTTCATCAGTCCAAGCTAACGATGTCGACTCTTTTACCAGGATTCCCGGCTTAGGTAGAAAGACCGCTATGAAGATCATTCTTGAGCTGTCAACCAAGCTGAAAAGTGAGTTTGATATGACGAAGATGGTCCTTTCCGAAGAGGATAAAACTGTGATTGACGCGCTTGTTTCCCTTGGTTACAAATCTTTCGAGGCAAAAAAACTTCTGTCAAAACTTCCTAAGAATCTAAATATTGAAGAAAAAATAAAAGAAGCACTGAAAACAAAATTTTTATAGGTGTCACGAATGAAAAGTGTCTTCGAGAAATGGATTCATGAGTGAGTGTTTAACTACGTGTTATAATAATTATAATGGTTATTAATCAAAAAGACGAAAATCTCCGACCGCAAAAGCTTTCTGACTACATTGGTCAGGAAAATGTCGTTAAGACCTTAAAGCTTTTCATAGATGCTGTCAGAAAACGTGGTAAGCCTTCAGAGCACATTCTTTTTTACGGCCCGCCGGGCATTGGTAAAACTACTCTTGCCTATATTGTTGCTAACGAACTGAGAGGTGAGATTAAGATGACTTCAGGAGCGGCGATAACCAAAACTGGCGACTTGGCTGCTATTTTAACAAATCTGAAAGACAACGACGTTTTGTTTATTGATGAGATTCACCGCCTGCCCAAGCCGGTTGAGGAGATGCTTTATCCGGTGATGGAAGAGTATGCTTTGGATATTGTTATTGGCAAAGGCCCGTCGGCGCGTACAGTCCGTCTGACCGTGCCGAGAATCACCATTATTGGCGCGACGACCAAATTAGCTCTTCTTTCTCCTCCTCTTCGCGACCGTTTTGGTTTGACGTTAAGGATTGATTTCTATAAAACCGATGAGATCGAAAAGATTCTTTTGCGCTCTTCACGACTTTTAAATATGCCCATTGATAAAAAAGCGGTTCATGAAATTGCTAAAAGATCGCGAAGAACTCCCCGACTGGCTAACCGGATTTTGAAAAGAGCCCGTGATATCTACGATGTTGACAAACACAAGATAATAGATGAAAAACTGATAGACAAACTGTTTTCTCTTTTGGAGATTGATGATGATGGTTTGACGAAGATAGACAGAAGCTATCTTGATATTTTGGCTAATAAGTTTTCCAATACTCCGGTTGGTGTGGAGACGATTGCCTCTGCTCTTTCTGAAGATGTCCAGACCGTTGAAGAGTTTATTGAGCCGTACCTCCTTCGTCTTGGCTTTATTAAAAAATCCTCCCGCGGCCGCTCTCTCTCCCCAAAAGCCCTGACTTCCCTAACATCTTTAACTTCATCTACCTATCAAAAAAAACTTCTTTAATTATCAATTAGTCCTTATCCCCACACCTTCTAGTTCTATTGTTTTATTTTTAAATTTAATTGTATTAAGTGTTTCAATAAGAAGTTTTTCTATTTTTTTGATTTTTAAACATAACAATTTTAACATATTTCAATTTGGTAAAATATCTTTCTATGAAGCTTTCTGGTATAATAATATTTACATATATTTATAACTAACTTTTTTATATGTTTCTTTCAATTGCGTCTTAAGTGCTAATTTTCCATTTCCTCCTTTTAAATACAATTCTCGTTTTCTAGCATCTAATTCATTAATATATGCTTCATAATAAATAAGTTTTAAGGGTCTTCGAAATTTTGTTGCTTTTACAAAACCGTTAATATGCGCTTGGTAACGAGATTTGAGATTGTCAGTATAACCTGTATAAAGCTGTTTATCTTTTATGGAAAATAAGATATAAACATAAAACATGATTTAATTATCTATAGTATGAAAACTTTGTCAACGGACTATAGTCTACAAAAGAAGTATTTCAGAGCCTATTATTAAGGCAATTGGTTCAATATAAGAAAAAACGAGGTGAGGACGCTGAGCGTCCTGACACCCCGCTGAGCGGGGTGATCCCGTGGGGATTCGAACCCCAGATTCTCTGGCTGAAAACCAGATGTCCTAGGCCGCTAGACGACGGGACCAAGCTCAGCTTAGTCAACACCCGCTGAGCGGGTGGACCTGAAAAATATATTACTTTAATTATATCAATTTTTCTTTAGGAAGTCAGGTTTTAAGAATATGCCTTGTTCCAATTCCGAAACCGTGCGATCACTTAGCCTCGAAAATTCAGGGGAAGACGAGAAATATCGTTTGCTATAATGTAGAATGCCATTTTATGTTTATGCCTGGATAGGAGCTATTTTTGGAGGATTTTTTGTCATAACAGCCAAACTTACCAGTAAACATGTTATCAGTAATCCTTGGTTGTTTAATTTTTTATTATCCTTAGCCGTATTACTATTTACGTTGCCACCGGCTATCTATTATCACGCCGTGATACCGAATAACTGGACAATGATTATTATAGCGGCAATTTTTTTAACTCTAACAAACATTTTTTATATTTTTTCAAACAAAAGTCTTGATGTCTCTGTCTTTATGCCTTTATACAATTTTAAAAGTATTTTTGCGGTACTTATTGGAATTATTTTTTTTAGAGAAAATATTGCCGTAAATAAACTATTTTTTGTTGGCGTGATTTTTATTGCTGGCATATTAACATCGTTAGATGAAAAATTTAGCTTAAAATCATTCTTCAAAGTTACTATTGCTGTTGGACTGGCAACGGTTTTTTTTAATATCTTATTAAATGCTTTTACAAAAACAGCGATGTTAAGTAACAGCCTGTGGACAGCTACCCTTTGGATAACCATGTTAAATTTCATTTTTGTCTTACCAACGATGCCTTTGTTTAAAAATGAAATTAACAAGCTGAGTTTTTCTCATATTATTCCAGTTGGACTAATGGGGTTGTTCGACGCAATTGGTATTTTGGCATCAAATAAGGCTTATCAAGGAAATTTGGGTATCAGTTCACTTATCATGAATACGCCTTTTTCAATGATATTTGCTTTCTTATTTTCCATTTTTGCACCCAAACTACTGGAAAAACATACTTTGAAAATTTATGCTATTCGTTTTGTGTCAACAGCAACTATGATTTATGCCGCGATACAGTTGTCGAGATAACAAAGTGTGAGGGTACCGTATCAAAAGTGTAACCTGTAAATAGTACTTCTGATTGATTTAGTATACCAAAATCTCTACTAATGGGGCATATGAAAAAATACAAATGCCCTGTTTGTTTATCAACCTGTTTTGTCATTAGAAAAACTAAAGGAAAATATTAGACGAGATCTTCACGTTAAATCAGATG
>Ga0210004_1001665_pt1 | contig 12939 bp, 13 predicted proteins | sample CryGey13umfilter_FD_185450 | JGI IMG/M metagenome (GOLD analysis project Ga0210004, IMG submission 185450) | Groundwater microbial communities from aquifer in Utah, USA - Crystal Geyser 4/8/14 3 um filter (SPAdes) (version 3) | ecosystem: Environmental > Aquatic > Deep subsurface > Groundwater...
AAGGGGTTCGGTATCATTATATCTAAAATCGACCAAACCAATGAAAAACTTTGCTATGCTTTCTTTTTTGAAAACCTTAAAGTAAAAAAAGGAAATCCCTGCCACCCAAAAAATGAATACTCCTCCAAAAATTAGCCCCCAGGTGGGTGGTAAAGAACTGACTATCAGAAGAAAAAAAATCAGTCCAAAAAAAATGATTATTAAATTGGTGGTCCAATCCAAAACCCGGTCTATGATTACCGAAGCCATTCCCTTTGCCCAGGAAAGATATTTTTTTTCTTTCAAAAGATAACATCTGAGAATTTCTCCCCCCATTAAAACGATGGGGAAAAAATACATGACTGAAAAACCGGCGAAATACGGCCGGAAAAGATCCCGAAAAGAAATTTCGATTCCTAATCCTTCGAGAATTTCTTTCCATTTCCAAATGCAAATTAAGGATAATAAAAACGTTAAACCTAAAATTACCATTCCCTGCCAGCCGGTAAAAACTAAAAAAGCATTTTTTATTGCCTCAAAACCTACGAATTTAATAATCCAAATAAAAAGCCCTACTCCAATTAAAAGAGAAATCAAAAATAGCCAGAATTTCTTCATGTGAGGCATAATTTATTAATTATATCATTTTATTTCGAAAAATATGAGCCCATCAAATCGAGGATTACCTTCTTTACCAAAATAATATTCAAAAAAATCTACCTCCACTACTTTTCCCTCCGTTGGGGTTGCGTGAAAAAGAAACTGACCATCAAATAAAAATCCCTCGTGTCTCACATCTAAACCAATTTTCTCGTCCCCTTCTTTAACAAAAGCAATACCAATGGCTTTTGGTAAATTTTGGAAGAGTTCTTTGGTAATATATTCATTCGGAATATATTTAAGCACTATCTCTTTCTCCCAATCAATATCTATTAAACGCTTACCGTCCGATTTTATTTTATTTAAAATCACTGTCTTTTCTTTTATTTTTTCAGGGCCTGCAACTCTTTCGGTAATATCTTGGAAATAAGGAGAAGTCATATTGCGGTCAGTCGTAAAATGAAGGCGATTCTCAAAAGTTATTCCTGCCCGCCAGTCGCCTACGCTCCAGGCGTTGGCAGGCGGGTCGGAATCGGGTTGATAATCCAAATATTTCATCATCTCTTTCGCCTCATCTATTGTTTGAGAATGAAGTAGGGCAGCGTTGGTTAATACAAAGCCGGTGCAATCGGTTACATCTAATCTAAAAATTGGGTCTTTATCCCTCCCGGATTCCTCACCTAAACGACCCAGTTGATAGGGTGTGCCGATTCTTAAAACGGCCAGGGCTTTCAATCTTTCTGCTTTTTCAGGAAATCTCAATTGAAGGTCTTTTAAAATTGAGTTTATCTCTGTTGAAGACAATTCATATAATCTCTTTTGTTTGTTAACCCACTGCCAATCTGTTTCCACTGATTCTTCAGTGTTTTTCTCTTTATCCTCCTCCTGCTTCACAAAATTTTGTCCCTCGTGCTCTACTTTTTCCTCTTTAATGTCTGGGGTACTTATGTCTTCTGCCCTTTTCGCTGTTTCCGAAAAATGTAAAACTATTATCCCCACAACCACAGAGGTTATAATGATAATTAAAGAAACTAAAACCTGAAGAATTTTATTCATTATTTGTAATTGATTGTTAATTATAACATCACTACTATCTTTTTTAAAAAACAAAATCCCTCAAGAGCGAAGAGATAAATCTCTTCTTCACCTTCGCTTCTGCGCAGCAGAAGCTAGGTAATCGAGGGGTTTTGTTTATCTCCACAAGGAAAGGATTATTATTTAACACCCTTTAAAGCATCAAAAACATTGATTCGACCATTGCCAAAGTAATTATCGCGACCAGAAGGCCCTAAATCATCTGCAGTAGTTTCAATAATATTCCGGACATTGCTATTCGTGCGTTGCGAATTTTGGGCAAAAAGTAATCCAGCTAAACCAACAACATGAGGAACTGACATCGAGGTTCCGCTACCTACATCATAATATTCAGCCCTACCATATTTTGTCTCAATAGTGAAATAGTAAGTAGGAAACGTAGAAAAAACATTAACGCCTGGAGCTGCCACATCTACTTCTTTATTGAAGTTGGAAAAAGAAGCCCTATTATCATTGTAATCAGTAGCAGCAACAGAAATGACATTAGGATAGCTGGCGGGATAGTATTTTCTACCCCCTCCATCATTGCCAGCTGCGGCTGCTAACAATGCTCCTTTATTCCAAGCATAATTTACGGCATTTTTTAAGGTGGTAGAGTCTCTTCCGCCAAGACTAAGATTAATGGCTTTGGCCCCGTTATCTGCAGCATACATAATTCCCTTCGCAACATTAGCAGTAGTCCCCCAACCATTGTTATCAAGAACCCGGACTGGCATAATTTTAATGTTGTTCGAAAAAGCAACACCAGCAATACCAATTGAATTATTCGTCTCTGCTGCTGCAATCCCTGAAACATGAGTACCGTGACCATAAATATCGTGAGGAGTATTATCACCATCCACAAAATCATAACCAGAAACTAATTTGTCTTTCAAGTCAGGATGATTTTCATCAATACCTGAATCAACGATAGCAATAACAGTAGTAGCAAAAGTAGTTGTCGAGAAATCTGTCCAAGCCCCATCCCAATCAATATCGGCATCGTAAGTGCCGCTAAAACATATGGTATCCTCTTGAGCACAGCAAAAATCCCGGCTATTTCCTTTTTCCATACAGTCTAAAACTTGTTTATTGTAAATTTCCTGGCCGGTATTATTCAACGCCCATTGATTGTTATAATATTTGTCATTAGAACCTAAAGCAAAAATTAGGTAGTTAGGTTCAGCATATTCTACTTCTGGTCTTTGCTGATAAGCCTTTACTTTCTCTCCAACTTTGCCTTCAGGAACCTTAAGAACTCTAAATGGCTCTTTATCTCCCTTAAATTTAACAATAATTTCATCTTGAACATATTCAGCTTTGCTATTATTCGAACCATTCTTAGCCATAACCACTCCCGCCAAAACTAAACCAACAAAAGCCAGCGAACCCAGAACTATCAATCCAATTTTTATTTTTCTCATATTTAATTTTTAATTAAATCTAAAATTTTCGACCTTTACCCCGTAGTAGAAATTTGACAAGTATTTTACTTCGCAAAATACTTATTGCCGAAAGCAGTCGAATTTTCACTACGGGGTTTATTAGGTTTTAACCTCTACTTTTGTTCTATTTCTTCCTCAAGTTACCTTGTCAAATTTAAAAATTAAAAGTAACTCAGGTTGTTGAAGCTAAATTTTAACAAGCCGCAAATTTTTAGATTTAGAATTGCCCTTATCTTGGGTGAGGCTTAACCTCAAGCAAAATATAGGTATCACCTTTTATTAAAAAATAAAACCGGTAATTCCGGTTTACTCTGGCTTGCCAAATTCCTCTTTTTTCATCATATCTTTTAGCTCTTAAGGAAGGATAATGAATATCTCTTAAAAGAAATTTGACTTGTTTTTTAAATTTTTTCTTTACTTCTTTGGATAGGGATTTAAAACTTCTTTTAAAGTGAGGAGCATAAATTACTTTCATTATTTTTCTAAACTTTCCATTAAATCTTCAACTTTATCAAAGGGACCAACTAACTTTCCTTTTTTAACTTCTTCCAATGCTTCCTCTATCCCTTTTTCTAATTTCAGTTGACTAATTTTTTTTCTTGCCAATTTTAAAATTTTTTCCCAGTCCTCTTTGGGGACAATTATCAACTCTTTTCCATTAGTTAATTTTTTCGGAATAGTAATAGTAACCATACTTTTATAGTAACAAATTAGAAATTGAAGTCAAGTAAGTATAATTCCAGCCAATCACCTTGCCATTTTTTTCTTGAATCCCAGAGCACTAAATTTTTTTAGTGCTCGGTCGAGCACATAATTTTATGTGCTTTGATTTTTCAACAGTTCTCTGGCTCTATCAACTCTCACTTTCTTTTCTTTGACTAAAATTTTGGCAATTTCATCTATCATTTTTCCTTTGGCTCCGGCAGCTATTGCCACATTTCTGGCATGTAAAGACATATGCCCTTTTTGAATTCCTTCTTTGACTAAAGCCCTGAGCGCGGCGAAATTTTGAGCTAATCCTACGGCGGCAACGACTTGGGCCAATTCTCCGGCTGTTTTTACTCCTAAAATTTTGAGATTTATTTTGGCAGTGGGATGAACATTAGCTGCTCCGCCAACAATTCCCACTGCCAAGGGCAGTTTAATGTGTCCTGCCAAGTCACCATCTTTGTTTTTCTGCCAATCAGTGAGAGGAAGATATTTCCCGGTCATTACGGCGAAAGCATGAGCCCCGGCTTCAACTGCCCGAAAATCGTTGGCGGTAGCGAGTAATACCGCATCAATGCCGTTCATAATTCCCTTATTATGGGTTGCACATCGATAGAGGTCAGACTTAGCGAATAAATAAGCTTTTATAATTCCATCAACAACATTTTCTCCGCCTATTACCTCTTTTTCAAAAACCGCTTTAGCCGAGGCCAATCTATGGGTTGCTAAATTTGAGACAATTCTTAAAAGAGTTTTTCCGCCGGTGATTCTTTCAATCAATGGGCTAACCGCTTCAGCCATCGTATTGACCACATTAGCACCCATCGCATCTTTAACATCAACCAAGAGATGCAAGATGAGCGTTTTCCCTCCTTCGGTCTTAATTTCTCTCACTTCAATATCTTTTGCCCCGCCGCCGAGCTTCAAAAGTAACGGGTCTTTTTTATTAGCAATTTCTAAAATCTTCTTTTTATTTTTGAGGATATTCAGTTCGGCTTTCGCGAGATTAGATAGGTTTACGACTTGAATCTGACCAATCATTATAGGTGTTGTCGAACTGGTTTTAAAACCGCCTTTCTCCCTTGCCATTTTGGCGGCATTACTTGCCGCCGCCACAACCGACGGCTCTTCAATTGCCATAGGAATTAGATAATCTTTACCGTTAATCAGAAAATTAGTGGCAATTCCCAGAGGCAAAGGCATCGCTCCTACGACATTTTCGAGCATTCTTTCCCCGATTTCCCCTAAAGCTCCTCGATTGGAAAGAATTTTTATTTCCTCTTTATTCAAACCAGCAAAACCCTCTAAAATCTTCAATCTTTTTTTAAAACTAAATTTATAAAATCCTGGAATTCTTGAACTCTTTATTTTTTCATCTCTTTTTCCCGCCATTTTGTATATTCTTCCATTGTTAGTTCTTTACCCTGTTTTAATTGTTCTTTTAAATCGCTCCGGAAACCGTTACTCGTCACTATCCCTCTCATGGTTAGAGAACCAGCCCCACTGCCAAATCCACTGATGCCGATAATTTGACCCTTAGCTGCTTTTTCTAAAGCGGCTATTAAACCAATAAAAACGCTTCCATTATAAGCGTTGCCTATTTCGGGATTATATCTTCCCAGTATGGAGAGAACTTTTTTTTGATAAAATGCTTGAAATTCTGGAATTTTTCTCACCTGGTCAAGTTTTTCTTTATAACTTGAATAAAAATCCGGATTTTTCTTCACCTCTTCTAAATTTGGTTTTGCCTTTTTCCCTTTGTAATGCTGATAAAAGGCGGCTGAGGCCCACTCGGTAAACTTCAAAAATGGACAATGAAAGACAAAAAAATCAAGATAATCAATGATAGTTTTGCCTTTTTTCTTTAAACTATTTATTAGTTCTTGGTTATTTTCTTCCCAATCTAAAAGGGCTTTTTTAACACAATAAAGATAAGTAACCTTAATAAGTTTATTGTCAAGCTTGGGAGTAGGATACCAATTCCAGGGCACTTTAAAGTCATCGATATCGGCTAAATAGAATCCGAGATTTTGGTAATCCAATTTTAAAAGTTCTGGGTTGGGTTGAATTCTCACCGCCACAGCCGCGCACCCTTGAGTTACTTCAGCCTCTGGTTCGGTCTCCTGATAAATCGCTCTATCCACTGCCGCGACAATTACCGGCTCATTTGTCCCGGCGCTAATTTTACAAGCAGCCACTACGCTCTGGATTGCTCCCAGACAGGCAAAGGTGGTTGGGATGCAAGTCACATTGTGAAGCCCGAGTATTTCTAAGGTTTTCAGAGCAATCTCGGGTTTGCTGAGATCAGGGTTTGATTCGGTGGCAAAGAAAAATGTTTTGACGTCTCGGTATTCAATTTTCTTAATGGCTCGAACAGCTAACTCAGAAAGGCTCTCTTTGTAGGGAATTCTTGCCCGCTTCACTCCAAATCCTTTCGTTGCTTTTCCCGGGTCCATTCCTCGGTGATTGGCTATTTTTTCTACAGAAATATAAGTCCTCGGAACTTCTATTCCTATTTGGCTTATTCCTATCTCAATTTGATTTACCCCGTTAGAGATTTGTTTCCTCTCTGCACCGAGCAGGACATGTTGATCTCTAACGGGGTTTAATTTTTTTTCTTCCATGTTATTGAGAATGTTGAACAATTATCTCAGCGTGTTTTCAGCGTACTTACCTGCCCCGTGGGTCCCGCCTTGGCGGGATCCTTCGGGGTCAGCGTTTTTCAGCCTCTATCCTTGAATAGAATAAGATTCTAGGCTGATTGAGAACGCTGATTGACGCTGAATTATTCAACGGTCTCATTATTATTATTCAATTTTAACTCCTTGACCTGGAATTTTCGCCTTAATAATTTTCCCTCCGGCTTTTTCGATTGCCTTATTTATCTTATTGAAATTATCTTTATTGGCAATGGCAATCATACAATCTCCGCCGCCAGCTCCCGACAATTTAGCGCCAAAAGCCCCGGCTTTTAAGGAAGCTCTTATCAAATTCTCTAACTCTTTTGAACTCACGCCTAATTCTCTCAAAAGTTCTTGATTTTGATTCATAAGTTTGCCAACCTTTTCCCACCCTTGATTTTCAATTTCAATTTTTGCCAAATCTACTATTTTTTCAATCTCATCAAAAATTTTATTTATCTTTCTGGGCTCCTGCGATAATTTATTTGAAACCATTCTTATTAAGGTGGGAGTGTCAGCCTTAATCCCTGTATAGCCAACAATTATTGGCAATTTATCAACCTTAATTTCTTCAATTATTTTCCCCCCAGTTAAAAAATACAAAATTCCGCCGTAAGCTGCGCTCGCTACATCAAATCCCGACCCTACGCCTTGAATATCTAAAACTGTTTTATAGGCCAGACCAAATAATTCTTTTTTATTTATTTGGATGCCAAACAATTCTGCTAACCCTTTAATTGTTGAAACGGTGACTGCTGAAGAACTACCTAAACCGAATTGTTTCGAAAACTGGCTTTTTGTCTTAATCTCTAAGCCGCTTTTTATCTTATATTTTTCAAAAAAATTTTTAACTGCAGCTAAAACAAATCTAATTTCTTTTGGCTGGGGTTCCTTTAAATCTTTTGGAGAAATAAGAAAATTTTTAATATTGATATCTGGTGCATTTAAACAAATTTTTTCATCATCTCTTTTTTTCAATCCAACACTTATTCTTTGATCTACGGCAGTAACAAGACACGGTCTTTCATAAACAACTGCGTGTTCTCCAAATAACATCAATTTTCCTGGTGCTGAAACTTCAATCATTTAATTAAAATAAGTGTTTATCAATTAATCTTGCGCCTTTCCCTGGCTTTGAAACAATAATCCTTTTTATCCCTTCAATATTTTTTAATCTTTTTTTGATTTCCGGAACATCTTTTTTAAGACAAATTATTTTCACCTGGGGGCCGGCATCAATTGTAAAATAGCATTCAAGCCCCTCATCTCGCCAGGAAATCACATTATGAATTATTTCTAACGTCTCCGGCAACCAGTAAATAATTGCCGGTTTAGTTGTAAGCATTAAGGCGTGCATCTTCAAACAGTTATATTCAGAAAAAGTACCAACAGGAGTAAAATCCTTTTTCAAAATTCCCTCCTTAATTATCTTTAAATCCTCCCCAACTGTTTTTAACCAGCCATCATAATATGGGCAGGTTTCAACGGTCTGGGCCATACCCGCTCTGCTTCCAACTTTCTTTTTTTTCTCAGTTAATATTAAGGCAATCATTCTAAATTCTGGCCAATAATTTTCATCTGCTATCTGCTGAGCATAGCTATCACTGCCGTCTTCTTTTTTTCCTTTTAACCATTCCACAAAGCCACCAAAAATTGAACGGCAGGCAGAACCGGAACCTTGACGGGTAAGAATAGAAAGTTCTTTTGGGTTTAGATTTAAACCGGCTGCTTTTGTCGCTGCCATAGTAATTGCCGCCAAACCGCTGGCGGACGAAGCCAAACCGGCCGCAACCGGAAAATTTGTCTCTGAAACAAGTTTTGCCTTGTCTTTTATCCCAGCCATTTTCCTTATTCTTTCAATCTGGCCCAAAATATCTTTTTCATCTTTTACCCGAGCGCCAGCGAGGGTGGAAGAAGAGGATTTATCCTCTTCGATCTTTAGTTTTTCATCATTTATAATTACCAAATCCCTCTCATATTTTTTTGAAAACTCCGCTGTTGTTATTGTAAAAAGTCCCTCACAGGTCATTGAGACAGAACCATTATAAGGTAAAATTAATTCTTTATTTCTCTTTCCCCAATATTTAACTAAAGCGATATTGGCATTGGCAATGGCCGTAGATTTCATAATCTTATTTTATAGTTTTTGTCATCTTTTTCAATTCTCACTCCCTCAGCTCCCAGTTCGCTTTCCCAGAGCTCCAAACCCAGAGCTCTTATCGTCTTTATCAGTTTCTGTTTATCCTCATGATAACAAAGCATTACTCCTCCCCCTCCAGCCCCACAGAGTTTTGCTGCTCCCCCTATTGATTTAACAGCTTTAGCCACTTTATCAATTTCTTTACAAGAAACTCCCAGTTCGGTTAAATTTTTTTGAGTTAAATTTATTATCGTCTTCATCCTCTCAAAATCTTTTTCTTTCAAAACCTCGAGTATTTCCTTTGTGAGCTTACCAATTTCTTTTATTCTTTTATTTCTATAATCCTCATTCAATTGTCTCACCATTTGAACTAACTCACCGGTCATTTTTTCCGGCATTTTTGTGTAAACTAAAACAAAATTTTTCAGTTTATATGGTATTTCTTTTTTTAAAGACCTTATCTCATTTTTGGGTTTTGCTTTTTTGAACCAGATAAGGCCGCCAAAACAGCAAGCCGTGTTATCCCCGCCGCTTGGCGTTCCGTGGATGATTTTTTCCTGTTGATAGGCGATCTCATTTATTTTCTCTAAGGAAATTTTTTTCTTGAAAAATTCTCCAATAGCTTTTGCGATGGCAACAGCTCGAGAAGCCGATGAACCCAATCCCGCGCCGGTGGGAATTTTACTATCAATTTTTATCGAAAAACCTTTATCAATTCCTAACATTTTCATTGCAATGCCGAGAACAGATGCTCTATAACCCTCATATTTTTTGCTTTTAATAAAATTAAAAAGTTCTGAGAAATCTTTTTTTTCACTGCCGGCATTCCATAATTCAATTGTTCTTTGGGTAATCTCAAAAACTTTCTTGACATTCCAAGTATGGGAGATATCGGGCCAGGCTAAATCAGTATAGCTGATGTTTTTAGAATTCTCTATTCTCACATATGTTCGCATTCCTATGGCAGCAATGATAGCTGGTTCACCATAGACAACAGCATGTTCTCCAATTAGATAAATTTTTCCTGGCGCCGAAGCAATTATCATTTGAGGTATAACTTTTTCATGGAGTCTTTATTGGATAAAATTTACTTTCAAGAAAAGAGGTGATTTGCGGGCTAACTTCGTTCCATTTATATTCGTGGGTTATATATTGATTTGAAATCTGAGATAAAGAAAGATTTTCGGCTGAAATTTTAGCTATGAGCCATCTCAAGGGCGCCTTGATTAAACTAAAAAGTAAAACCTTTATTTTCCCTTTTGATAAAGCATCTTTGCCTCCGTTGTCTAACATAAGTCCATTTTCAAAATTTTTAGGTTTTTCCCAAAAAGGCGTTCCCGCTTCGATAACCAAAACATTGTCTTTTACATCACTTGAAATTTTTTTCATTGTCTCATCAACAAAGGCTCCTCCATTAGATAACCCAGCCATAATTATTTTTTTGCCAGGATTTTGCCTTAGATATCCATTAATATCCCCTGCCAATTTTTCAGCTTGTCCCTGAAAAGACCGCTTCATTTCTTTTATGGCTGTAATTTTTCCCAAAAAATTATTTTCCGTCCTCTCGTAGGGGATAACAATCGAATTCAACCCAAATTCGGTTAAAGTTTCTCGAATCCCTTTTATAATCGGAGCGAAATCTTCTGCCTGAGCCAAGGGGGTATTCCCCCACCCTCCGGAATTAAAAATGATTATCACATCATTTTGGGGAGTTGAATTTAGAAGACTTTGGAATTGAAAATTTTCTGGAATTACGTCCGGCCCAAAAAGAAAAAACAGACCGCCTAAAATAACTGAAGTGAGAACAAGATATTTTACCTTCCTCATATTATTTTCATTTTACCACAAATTTTCTTTTGCTTAATTAAAAAACGACCATCAAAATTTTAAAGTAGGCCGCTTTTAATTTTAGATAAGATTAACTTTCGGAAATTTTTATTAATTTTGGAGAAAAATATCTTCGAAAAATCGTAAAAGAACCGTATTTCTCTATAAATTTTTTTGCTTCGACATAGTTTCCTATGGCCATGTAATATTCAAGGGCGTGAGAAAGCTGATCGAGAGAGATAAAAAGCTTTCCGAAGTCTATCTGAAATGTATCGCGTTCTTTCTTTAATGCTTTTCCCTCTAAAAGAAAATGAAGCGATATTGCTCCTCCAGTTGCGTAGTGAATAAGATGAGGTTGTTTGGCAACAGAAACCAGCCAGTGAAGGTGCCGGCAGATATAAATAATTAAAAAAGTTTCTAATTCTTTTTGAGTTAAAGCATCTTTTAGCATAAGAGAGCCGCAGCTCTTTACTCCTAAAATGTCGGTATAAAGCTCATCAAAAAAAGGGAAAAATTCTTGAAGCCTTATTGTAGCATCTTCATATCTCATCAGAGAATGACAGGTCTCATGTAAGATAATGCTCCGTAAAAAGGCAAGATAAAGTTCTTCCTTTGAATATTTTTTCTGGAATTTTTCTCCAAAAATAATTTTAAAAATCGGAAAAATCTTTTTCTCAAATCGTAATTTCACTGTTGGGTTAAATATGGTAAAAAGAGTCCCGTATTTTTTAATTAGATAAAGGTCAGCTGAGGAAGGGAGATTATTCCCAACAAACATAAAATCAGCGATGAGCCCGGAAAAGATAGCGCTATTTTCAACACGAACTTTAATTTGAGGGATTTTTGCTTTTTTAGCACCGTGTAAATATTTCCTTTCACTCAACAGTACCATTGATTTAAGCTTCTCAGCTTCTTTAGTCTGTTTTGTATCTAAAATTCCTACCCAAGCCATATAAGCTCGTTTTTTGAAAAAAAGTTTATCTAAATATCGATCAAAAGCTCCTATTACGCAACCAATTTTAGACTTCTCTGTTTTTAACCATAAAACATTGCTTCGGTCATAATTATCTGTAAGTAAATCCTCAGCCCGTGATCTTATATAAGCTTTTAAATTCTGATCTTGGCTGAGAGAAGCTGCTTCTTTTAAAAGTTTGGAAATCTCTTTTAGTTCTTTTTTAAATTTAAGATGATAAGGGATAGCTATAAGTTTGCCAGATTTATCTCTTTCTATAAAAGTGTAAGGGCTTAAAATAGCTGGAGTTGTTTTGGCTGCTTTTTCAATTTCTTCCTTCGTGGCATCATGAGGATAAAAATTAGCCCCAGGGTATTTATTATTTTTTTGTTTTAAATAAAGGGAAGCAATGAGTCCAGCTGCTGAAATTAATTTATTAAAAAGAACCTTCTCCTTTTGAGAAAGTTCTTTTGTATCAATTTTAAACTTTTTCACGCCTTTCATAGTATACTTATATTATATTGTACTTTATTTTTGTTATTTTACAAGAATGATTAATGATTGGAGTTTTTATCACTACTGTTTCGCCAACTTTCTTACCCAGAAGGGCTTGCCCAATCGGGGACTCCTCGGAGATTTTCTTATTTGGAGGATCAGCTTCCATGGTCCCGACAATTGTAAATTCATCAGTTTCACCATTGAATTCAACTAAAACCGTTGCTCCCAAATCAACAATATTCTGTTTTCCCCTTGGAGGAATTTTTATTAACTCGACACTCTCCAAAATGTATTCCAGTTCGGCTATTCTCGATTCCAAAAAATTTAAATCTTCCTGGAAGGAAAGATATTCAGGATTTACGTCTTCAGAATGCCAAATCTTGGGAGATTCTCCATTTATTTTGGCAAATCTTGTTTTCTTTAATTCTTGGTACTCTTTCTCTATTTTTTCCAAACCTTTTTTAGTTAGATAAAATTTTTTTGGCATACCCCGCAGAAGAATTTCGACTATGTTAAACACATTATTTGCCGAAATTCTTTATAATATAGTCGATTAATAAAACTGATTTGTATATGCTCCGTATTACCTTGGATTTTTCTGAAGAAAAATCCAGTCGAAATTTCTCTACGGGGCATATTTAATTTGGCATTTTTAAGTGAAAAACCCCCTTGGGTTTGGAGGTTTGATAGTTTTTTATATATTTTTCAAGGTTTCTCAACGTCTTTTCTGTCTACCAAACCTCCCAACCAATCCTGTTTCACAAGTAATGGCAATAAGGGGGTAAATATCGGAAAAGTCCATCCGGTGGGTGGTCGAGAGATATGAAAAAATATTTTTCTCCTCTTTAGTAATCATTGTTTCCACTTTCTCATTATAGGTCGCCAAAAAACCTTGTCAAGTCTTTTGGTCAAGGTAAAATAAACTATTATGATTGAAATTAATGGGGCGGTCGGCGAGGCTGGGGGACAGGTACTCCGAACGGCTTGTGCTCTTTCATCTATAACAAAAAAACCTTGCCATGTTTTTAATATTAG
>Ga0210004_1001674_pt1 | contig 12901 bp, 13 predicted proteins | sample CryGey13umfilter_FD_185450 | JGI IMG/M metagenome (GOLD analysis project Ga0210004, IMG submission 185450) | Groundwater microbial communities from aquifer in Utah, USA - Crystal Geyser 4/8/14 3 um filter (SPAdes) (version 3) | ecosystem: Environmental > Aquatic > Deep subsurface > Groundwater...
TTTTAACGTGGTTACTCAAAAAGGTAGTCATATTAAATTAGCGCGAATTCAAAAAGATGGAACAAAACAAACATTAACTGTTCCTGCTCATTCGGAATTAGATAGGGGGACGTTTAAAGCTATTTATCGTCAAGCCTTACGATATATTCCCGATGGGGAATTAAAACTACATTTTTATAGCGAATAATTTTAAAACCCCCGCATTATTTGTTAAAAACGGGGTCTTATAAAATAAAATGGGGTCAACTCTACCCAGTTAGAAGTCCTTCATTATCTCAATCTAGATGAAAGAATTATTAATGTAGATTCTAATACTAAGATCTATATTATAGAGCAGAAAGATCAAGCGCAATATCAAAGTGAAATGGCGGAATTCAATAAAAAAATGCAAGAGCAGTTAAAAACTCCGCCTCAACCCGGCCAAGCTCCAATCTCTCCGGCTGACGCCATTATGCCGCCAGAATTTTTTATAAAGAAAGAAGCCAGCATCTCAGATATTAAAATCGGTATAACAGTTAATGTTGTAGCCGCCGATAAAGACATAAAAAACGCCAAACAATTCACGGCCGCTGAAATCAGCCTCCAGCCGGCGCCGGTAATGACCCCGGCAGCGGTCACTCCACCGGCAGCTGAATAACCGGCAAGATAAATATATATTTTTGGTTATGTTCAAGTCCACGAACATACTCTCCCCCTTTATCAAGGGGGTAATCAGGGTTTGGCCAAGTATTTTATAATTTCGCTTAAGTTTTTAATTTTTATAAGCTTCATTTTTTTGCTGTCGTAGTCGCTTTGCGGCATGATGGCTTTTTGAAAGCCAAGGCGTTCGGCTTCGTTTAACCTTTGCTCCAGCCGGCTAACCTGCCTAACTTCTCCGCCTAAACCCACTTCTCCCAGAACGATAATTTTATTGCCTATAACTTGATTTAAAAGCGAGGAAGCGATGGCGAGCGAAACCGCCAAATCAAGGGCCGGGTCGCTAAGGCTTAGGCCGCCCACTACGTTTAAAATCACGTCCTGGTTGGTTAAATTCAAATTGGCGCGCTTGGTCAAAACCGCGATTAAAACCGAGAGGCGATTTAAGTCAAAACCCGAGGCTTTCCTTTGCGGATAGCCGAACACGGTTTTAGTGACTAAAGCCTGCACTTCAATTAAAAAAGCGCGCGTACCTTCAATAATACAGCTGATTACCGAGCCGGTAAGATTCTGGCTCGGCTCAACAAAGATGAGCGACGGGTTAGCCACTTCCTTAAAGCCGGTTCCGGTCATTTCAAAAATGCCGATTTCATTAACCGAGCCGAAGCGATTTTTAGTGGCGCGTAAAATGCGATAATCGTGGTTAGTTTCAGTCTCCAAATAAAGCACAGTATCAACAATGTGCTCAAGCGACTTGGGTCCGGCCAAAGCGCCGTCTTTAGTGATGTGGCCGATTAAAATAATGGCGATATTATTGGCTTTGGCGGTCTCTAAAAAACTCACGGCCGAGCCGCGAATCTGGTTAAGGCCGCCGGCTTCGCCCGCGATAGACGAAGAATAAATGGTTTGGATGGAATCAACGATGACTAAATTAGGCTTCAATTGACTTAGGCAAGCGTTGATTTTTTCCGCGTTGGTTTGGCTTAAAAATTTTATTTTTTCCGCGTTGATTTTAAGCCGAACAAGTCTGGCCTTAATTTGCGCGGCGGATTCTTCACCGCTCGTGTAAAGCACCTGGCCGGTTTGACCGATCCGTTCGGCGATTTGCGCCACCAAAGTTGATTTGCCGATGCCGGGTTCGCCGCCCAATAAAACCAAAGAGCCGGGCATCAGTCCGCCGCCCAAAACCCGGTCTAGTTCCTCTATCTTGGTGGCTATCCGGCCGGCTTCCGCCTGGCCGCTTAATTTTTCCAAATCAACCACTTCGGCCGGCCCGCCGGCGCGGGCAAGGCTGACCGCGGCCATTTTATCCGCCTGCTTTAAGTCAACCGTCTGCATCTGCAAAGTGCCCCAGCCGCCGCACTCTAAACAACGCCCGCTCCATTTAGGGGATTGGGCGTCGCAAGCCGAACAAACATAGATGGTGGAGATTTTATTCGGCATTAAAATTTATTTAAGCTTGATTTTATTTATCGTTCCCGTATTGGCGTCCGTGAAATATAAATAATACCCGTTAGACGAGATGATTAAATTGGTCATGGTGGCGTCGCCAGTTGGCGTGGCCACTAATCTTTTCAAGCCGGTTTGCGTGTCAATTTGGTAGAGATTATCTTTGGTGTTCTTGACCAAGGCTGGAAATAGGCCGGCCCCTTCTTCTAAACTCTCTGGTACGGCGCAATATAGGCTGGTATTAGAAGCGAAAACGCATTTGTCCGCCCAGGTTTGCACGTTCAATTTTATTCGTCCGGCGCCGATATTTTCACCCTGGGCGTTAGTAATCCAGAGTTCCGGCTTTAAGTCGCTTCCGCTTGAGTAGACGCTGTAGAGCAAGCGGTCTCCGGCCGGCGCCCACTTCGGCTCAAAGCCGCGACCGTTAATGGTTAAGGCTTTAAAATTTTCATTATTCAGCCCCACGAAGAAAACCGACTGCTGGTCAAAATTAATGCCTTCGGTGTGCATGGCCACGGTCTGGTTGTTGGGCGACCAGGAAGGATAAACCGTTGCCTCGTTATCGCCTAAGGCCGCGATTCTTTGGGTATCGGTTCCCTGGTCGTTAGTAGTGGCCAGCCAGCGGTTGTCCGTATCTTCGGCCAGGCTTTTAAAAACAATTTTAGAGCCGGTGGGCGAAAAGTCAAAATCCTGCCAATGCTTGGGCAGGCTCACTTGTTTTTTGGTTTTAAAATCGTAAATGATTTTCGCCTGGTCCGGATATTCTAAAATGGCTTTATTTTTGTCCGGCGACCAAGTGATTTTTTGCACTTCATGAAAGACCGTGTCGGATAGCAAAGTCGCCTGCCCGTCTTTAGTCAGGCGGTAAAATTTGCCGTCTGGCTGATTGTAATATTGCAGGTCGCTGCCATTGGACGCCAGCACCGCGCCCAGACTGGGAGCTTGATTCAAGGCCGCGGTTTGCGTCAGGCCGCCTCGGGCAACCTCGCTGGCGGCCGGCAGGCCGGTCGGCCGCTCGGCTTCGCTCGGCAAACCGCTAACCGGCTCCCCGGTAGGTGAAATCTGCCCGGTGCCGGTGCCGGCGATGGGCAAGCCGCCCGCGGTCGTGGTGCTGGTCGCGGCCGGGCCTGGGCCGGTCGGCAGGCTTGGCTTAAAAAACAAAAGATAAAGCAAATAGCCCAAAACAAAAACTAGCAGCAAAAAGCCTAAAACGACAAGAATTTTTTTGTATTTTGCCAGCCAACCCATGAAATTTTATTAAAAATTGAGTTATACCGGAAATTTATGGTATAATAATAAAGCGAAACAACCAGACCGAGCTTTATTCTTTGGCGCTTTTATTATATAATTATATAATATAGTAGCTTAAGGTGTCAAAGTCACTATTATTTTTGATTTCTTCTTATTTTATGAGTTTATTTTTTGCCAGCGAAAGTTACTTGGGAATTGATATCGGCAGCTCCAGTATAAAAATAGTTGAGATTAAGAAAGAAGGCGGCAAGGTTAAGCTGTTAACTTATGGGTTTAGCGAAAACCTTGACGATTTGGACCAAGCCGACCCGAAAAAAATCGCGGCCATTATTAATAAAATCTGCCGAGAGGCCAATACCGGGAGCCGCCAGGCGGTTTCGGCCTTGCCGACTTTTTCCGTCTTTTCTTCCATCATAAACTTGTCCGGCGTCAATAAAAAAGATTTGGCCTCGGCCATTAACTGGGAAGCGAAGAAAGTCATCCCCTTGCCGCTTGAGGAAATGATTTTGGATTGGAAAAAAATTGATCGCCCGGGCCAGGCCGACCCCAAAGGCGACATTAAAATTTTATTGACCGGGGCGCCGCGGACTTTAGTAAAAAAATACATTGAAATTTTTAAAAGCGCCCAGATAAATCTGTTAAGCCTGGAAACCGAAACTTTCGCTCTGATTAGGTCGCTTTTGGGCAGCGACAAAGCAACCGTGATGATTGTGGAAATCGGCGCCAAAACCACCAGCTTTAATATTATTGACCAAAACATTCCGATTTTGAATCGGAGTATTGATATCGGCGGCTGGACTATCACCAAGGCTTTGAGCAATAATTTAAGTATTGGCTTGGAGCGGGCCGAGCAGTTTAAATACGACCTGGGCATCAGTTCGTTTGAGTCGGCGGACAATTCCATCCCCAAAACCATTGCCGAAAGCGTAGCGCCGATCGTTAATGAAATTAAATACGCCCTGAACTTGTATCAAGATAAAGGCAATAAAAAGGTGGACAAGATCATTTTAAGCGGCGGCTCGGCCCTATTGGTTAATTTTACCAACTACTTGTCAAAAATTTTAGACATTAACGTGGTGGCCGGCAATCCTTGGGCAAAAATTTCTTATCCGCTTGATTTGGAGCCGCTCCTGGAAGAAATCGCGCCCCGGCTGGCCATTGCCATCGGCTTAGCCCTAAGGGAAATGGAGTAGTAATATTATTTATTTTATGCCAGGGATAGACTTTTTGAAAAAAAGCCATAATGACGATGACGAACCTAAGCTTGAAGCCAAGCACGGCGACCGGCCGGATTTGGCCTGGTCAAAACCAGAGGCGGACGTCAAAGACACGAAGAGCACCCCCTTTTCTTTTTTGCCGTTTTTAAAAAAGAAGCCGGCGGTCAAAGCCAAAGCGCCGTTTGACAAAAAGAAGATTCAACAATCCCGCCAAGAAATTTTGCAATTAATTAAAGGCCAGGAAAACTCCGGGCGAAGTTCCCAGCCGCCAACCGCCGGTCGGGCCGCGTCCGCAACGCTTCGCCCTGGCCGCCTCGCTCTGCTTGGCTGGCGGGCCGGCCGAGGATTTTTAGTCCGCTTAAAAGAAAAGTTGATTAAGCGGACAAGCCTGCTTTCGCTAAAGCTACGGCGGCCGAGCCATAAAGAAGTTTTAATTGATTACCAGAAAGTTTTTGCCGAGGAGAAAAACAAAAGGAATCTGGCCGCCCTGACGGTCAGGCCGGAAATTAAGGCGGTTAGCCTGGCGCCCGAGCCGACCGAACAAGCAAAACCGGAAATAAAGCCGGCGGCAAAGATAAGCCAGCCGGCCAAAGTGGCGCCGGCGGAGACGGCAAGCGAGCCCGCGCCGCTGGTTTTAGAAACTAATTTAATCAAAGGAGAAATTGTTTCTTACTTTGAATGGCAGAAAAAAATTCTTACCTTAGTCGGCGCTTTTTTTATTCCGATTTTTTTAGTTGGTGTAATTTATCTCGGCTTAATGTTTTACCAAAAGGAAAGCCAGGCTAAAAATCTGGCGCTGGTCAAAAAATTTAACGAATTAACGGACGAGATTAAGCGGGAAGAAACCGGCGCTGAGCAGATTTTTAGCTTTCAAGATGAGTTGGAAATAACTTCAGAGGTGTTCGGCCAGCATATTTATTGGACTAATTTTTTCAAATTTTTGGAGGACAACACCATCAAGGATGTTTATTTTACCGGTTTTGCCGGCGATACCGGCGGCCGCTATTCCCTGAACGCCCTGGCCAATAATTACGGCAATATTGCCGAACAAGTTAACGCCTTCAGAAACAATAAAAAGGTGACGGCGGTTGAAGCCGCCGCTGGCGAATTGGTGTCCGGCGACCGGGCTAACGCGACCAAAGTTAAATTTACTTTGAATTTCTCGATTTCAAAGAGCATTTTTACCGAGTAAAAATATGGAGACGAAAGATAAGCCGCTTAACCGGCCCTTCCGCCAGCCGCCAACCGGCGGAGCGGACGGCGAAAAAGAAAATCAAGGCGACGATTTATTGAAAGTCAAAATTAATGGTTTTTTAATCAGTTATTTTGGCTATTTGGTTTGGGGTTTGGCGATTATTATTTTTGCCGTCGGCCTGTTGCTGTTCGTTTATCCCAATTATAGACAGCTTGGCCAAGCCAATCGGGCGGCCAAGGAAAACCTGCTGGCGGAAAATGATAAAAAGGCGGATTATTTAAATTCCGTCACCAACTTAAAAAAATCCTTTCAATTAGTTAAAGCTGAAGAAGTTAGAAAAATCGTTACCATGTTGCCGAGCGGCAGCGACGCCAGCGGCATTATCTCGGAAATTGAGCTGATTGCTTTAAGAAACGGCGCGATTTTAAGGTCCGTGAAAGTTAACGCGGAAGCGGACCGAGGCGCGGTCAGGCAAAGAGCCGAGACAGAAGAGAAAACCGAACTGCCGGCGGGAATTTTTGAGAAACCGCCGGCGGGTGTTGGCCGGCTAAAGGTAGAAGTCAGTTTTGGTTCGATCAATTATCCGGTTTTAAAAAATATCATCAAGATGTTTGAAAATAATTTAAGATTGTTTGATATATCAAAAATAGATTACGACGCGACTGATAACAAGGCGACCTTAATTATTTATAGTTATTATCTCCAATAATATGCTGGCGTTAAAAAAGATGGCGAGCAAAAAATTAGCGATTTACGCGGCGATTATAGTTTTAATGTTGGCCGGAACCGGCTATTTGTTGTATTTAAATAATCGCTTAGCCGCCAGAAAACCGTTGGTGGTTGACAGCGCCGACCAATTTAAAGATTATCTGCCGGCCGAAACGTTGGCGACTTCAACCAAAATTGAGGCGAAGAAAACCGGGCCGTCGGCCCAGGCCAAGGAGTTACGGGGCGGCGGCGGACTGGATTTGACGATTTTCAGCGACGAAAAATTCAAGGCGTTGATGGACAACGCTTTAATTCCTAAAACCGCGCCCAGCCTGGGCAAGCGGGATCCGTTTAAACCTAACTAATAATTAGACTTGTTTATGAATAATAAGTCGGCCGAATTGATAAGCCTATTGATTAAAAATAAAGCAGTTGACCAGGCGGAATTGGAAAAAATCAGAGAGTTGCCGGAATTTAGCGACCGCCCGGAAGAAGCTCTTGTCAGCCAAGGCTTGGTTGACGCTGAAGTTTTGGCCGAGCTCAAGGCTAAAGTCTATAAGTTGAGTTATAAAAATCTTTTGGATTTTAAAATTCCCGACCAAGTGTTGAATTTAATTCCTTTGGAAGTGGCGGAAAATTATCAGATAATTTGTTTTGAAGTTGGTGGAGGCAAAATGAAATTCGGCATGGTTGACCCGGAAAATTTTAAAGCGATTGAAGCCATTGATTTTTTGGCCAAAGAAGAGAATTTGACGCCGGAAATTTATTTAATCTCCGGCGCCAGCCTGGCCAACGCCCTGAAACATTATAAAACTTTAAGCAAGGAGGTTTCTAAAGCTTTAAAATCAAAGGAAGAGGAAGAGGTGCGGGAGCAGGCCAGGAAAAAGATAAAAATAGAAGAAGTTGAAGAGATTACCAAATCGGCGCCGGTGTCAAAAATCGTTTCAGTGATTATCAGGCATGCGGTTGATGGCCGGGCTTCTGACATCCACATTGAGCCCATGGCCAAGGAAAGCCGGGTCAGATACCGCATTGACGGAATTTTGCACACTTCACTGGTTTTGCCGAAAAGCGTCCATAGCGCCATTGTCGGCAGGGTTAAAGTTTTGGCCGATTTGAAGCTTGATGAAACCAGAATGCCGCAAGACGGCAGAATCAGGGTTAGCATTAACGACAAAGAAATTGATTTGAGGATTTCCGTTCTACCCCTACTGAATGATGAAAAAGTGGTGATGAGGATTTTGGACGTGACCAGGGGCGCGCCCACCTTGGCGGAGTTGGGCTTTATGGGCCCGGGGCTGAAAGTGATAAAGAAGAATTTGGCAATGACTGATGGCATGTTTTTAATTACCGGACCGACCGGCTCCGGCAAATCCACCACTCTTTTTTCCGTTTTGACCAGCCTTAACGAGGAGGGGATTAATATTTCCACGCTGGAAGACCCGGTAGAATATTTTATTAAAGGGGTCAACCAATCGCAAGTCCGGCCGGAGATCGGTTTCACTTTCGCTTCCGGCTTGCGCTCGCTATTAAGACAGGACCCTGATATTATCATGGTGGGAGAAATCAGGGATAATGAAACCGCCGAATTGGGCATTCATGCCAGTTTAACCGGGCATTTTGTCTTGTCAACCCTGCATACCAACGACGCTTTGGGCGCCATCCCCAGGCTGTTAGACATGAAAGTTGAACCTTTTCTCCTGGGGTCAACTTTAAACGTGGTCTTGGGGCAAAGGTTGGTCAGGAAAATTTGCGAGCATTGTAAAGAAGAACAAAGGTTGCCGGTTGAAATCGTCGAGAGCGTCAGGCAGGAGCTGGCCATAACGCCTAAAGCGGTGATTGAACAAATGCTGCCCGATTTTGATTTGAAAAAAATTAAATTTTATAAAGGCAAGGGCTGTTCCCGCTGCGGCTTGACCGGTTATCGGGGTCGGGTGGCCTTAGCCGAAGTGCTGGATGTTAATGATAAGATTAAAGAGATAGTGATGGATAATAAAAAAAATTTGACGCTGGACGATTTGGTAAAAAATCAAAATTTCATTACCATGAAACAAGACGGCCTAATCAAGGTTTTAATGGGTCTGACTACCATGGAAGAAATCATGCGCACGGTCAACGTTTAATTAATTTATTCATAACTGAAACATATGCCAAAAGATAAAATAAAAATTCTTTTAGTGGAAGATGATTCGTTTTTACTGGGCATGTATGCCACTAAATTTGAAATGGAGAATTTTAAAGTAATCACGGCGGAAGACGGGGAAAAAGCGGTGCGCGCGGCCCTAAAGGAATTGCCGGATATTATTCTCTTGGACATTATTTTGCCCAAGCAGAATGGTTTTGAGGTCTTGCGCCAGCTAAAAGCCGACCAGTCAACAGCCAATGTGCCGGTGATACTTTTGACCAATTTGAGCCAAAAAGATGAAATTGAACAGGGACTGAAGCTGGGAGCGGAAGATTATCTGATTAAGGCCCATTTTATGCCTTCGGAAGTGGTGGAGAAAATAAAAAAAGTTTTAAATTCACCCCGTTAAATACCCGCTTAATCGGGTCTGCCTATGGCAGAATTTAACGGGGTAAATAAAAATATGGAAGTGCCGTCAATTTTATTAAATCGAATTTTGTCGGATTTGGCCAAAAAAAACGGCTCTGATTTGCATCTGTCGGTTGGCAGCGCGCCCATGATCAGGGCGAGCGGGGAGTTTCAGCCCCTGGCGGACCAGGAAATCATCACCAGCGAAATTTTAAATAAAATTATAGAAACTTTTTTAAGCCAGGAGGAAATCGTCAGATTAAAAGAAACCAAGGGCATAGTTTTGGTGAGAAATCTGGTCAATTTTCGTTTTCGCATCAATGTTTTTTACGAGAAGGGCCTTTTGGCCGCATCTTTCCATTATGTTCCGAACCTGATTAGAAGTCTTCAGGAATTGGGCTTGCCGGAAGCGCGCCATAATTTCTTAAAAGCCAATTCTGGCCTGCTGGTCATTGCCGGCGCTTATAACTCCGGGAAAACCACCACGGCGGCTTCTTTTATTGAAGAGATTAACAAGACCAGCGTTAAAAACATCGTCACCATTGAAGACCCGATTGAATATTTGTTTGTCGGTAAAAAGAGCCTGGTGACCCAAAGGCAGATCGGCAGTGACGTTAACAACGTAACCGAGGCGCTGGATTATTGTTTAAACGAGGATTTGGATGTCATTTATCTTAACGAGATAAAAGACGAGCCAACCTTTAACCAGGCCTTGGTTAAAATTTTTGAGCTGGCCTCGGGCAACTGCTTAGTGGTTTTGGAGATAAACGCCGACAGCTCGGAAAGAGTTTTAGAAAAGATTCTGGGCGGCTTGAGCCGCCAGATGACCGCCGAAGCCGCTCGTTACAATTTAGCCGATATTTTAGTCGGCATCGTGGTGCAGAAGTTGGTTAAACGGCGCGGCGGCGGCTTGATTCTGGCTAACGAGATTCTACTGAATAACGCCCCGGTCAAATCCTTAATCAGAGAAGGGAAAATCTATCAGCTTAAAAGCGTCATGCAGACTTCCAGAAAAGAAGGCATGATTAACCTGGAAAAATCTTTAGAAAATTTGGTTGAAGCCGGAGAAATTAGGCGCGAAGATATCTAATAATTAACCTTTTAAAATGCCGATTTTTAAATACAAAGCTTTTGATAGGGAAAAAAAGTTACAGGAAGGCCTGGTGGAGGCCGCCAATAAGGAATATGTCGGAGAAATATTAAAAGAGAAGGGTTTTTCCGTGGTGGCGATTTCTTTGGTCAGCGGCGGCAAAAAGGGCGGTTTGAGTTTTTTGAACCGCGTCGGCGCTAAAGATATCGTGGTTTTTTCGCGCCAATTTTCGGTTTTGATTTCTGCCAATGTCGCCATGATGCAGGTGCTTAAGATTTTAGTGGACCAGACCAACAACCTTACTTTAAAGATGATAGTTTCCGAAGTGGCCGATGAAGTTGACGCCGGCTCAACCCTATCCGAAGCTTTAAATAAGCGGCCGAAAGTTTTTTCCAACTTTTATGTAAGCGTGGTCAAATCCGGAGAAATTTCCGGTAAGCTGGACGAGGTGCTGAATTATTTGGCCGACGAAACGGAGAAAGATTATGATATGATGAGTAAAATCAGAGGCGCGATGATTTACCCGGCTTTTGTCTTATGCTCCTTGGGCGTGGTCGGCGTCGTCATGATGGTTTTCGTGGTGCCCAAGCTCACCGCCATTTTGACGGAAAGCGGCGCCGAATTGCCCTTAACCACCAGAATTTTGATCGGCACCTCCTCTTTTATGTCCAACTATTGGTGGCTTTTATTGATTATTATCGCGGCCTTGGCTTTCGCTTTTAGGTTTTACGTCAGCAAACCCAATGGCCGGCGTCAGTTGGATTATTTAAAACTAAAATTACCAATTTTCGGCCATTTATTCCAGCTGATTTATTTAGTGCGCTTTACCCGTTCAATGAACACTTTAATTGTCGGCGGCGTCACCATCGCCAATAGTTTAAAGGTCGCCGCCGAGGTGGTGGGCAATAAGATTTACCAGGAGCTGATTGAAGAAACCATTAAAGAAGTGGAAGACGGCAATTCAATTTCCAGCGTTTTCCAGAACAGCAAAACCATACCCAAGATGGTTTCCCAGATGTTAAGTATCGGGGAAAAGACCGGCAAAATGGACGTTATTTTGGAAAGAATCACTAATTTTTACGGCCGGGAAGTCTCTAACATGGTAGCTAATTTAATGACTTTAATGGAACCGATTATTATGGTGATTATGGGCGTAGCCGTGGGTATTATGGTGGCGGCGGTCATTTTGCCCATGTATAACTTAGCTAGCAGTTTTTAATTAAATTAATTTAATTATTATGGAACAAAATAAACTAAAAGGCTTTACTTTAATTGAGTTGTTGGTGGTTATCAGCATTATCGGTATTTTATCGTCTTTCGCCGTGGTGTCGCTAAATAGCGCCAGAAACAAGGCCAGAGACGCTTTAAGAAAAGCCGATATGACGCAATTAAGAACCGCCCTGAATCTTTATTACGATGAAAATGTGAGATACCCGGTTTGCGGTAATTGGGATGACGGCGCGGCTGATTTTGGCGCTACGCCGCAGGCCGGCTCAACTTGCTATAATACGGTTTTAAGCGCCGCTTTGACCACCGGAGCCAGACCGTACTTGGGGCAATTGCCTAAAGACCCAAAAAATCCCACCAATAATTTTACCGTTGACGCCACTTATCTTTATCGTTACGTCGGCAAGGCCGACGGTTCGGAATACGCCTTGGCCTATCGGCTGGAGGAAAATACCGATTTACAGCTGATTAGGGGCTGGTAGTGCGAACAATTGTTTTTTATGGTATAATTGTGGATAAGTGATTAAATAATAAATTAATTTCACGATTAAATTCCCATACTTGGGCTAATAATTCGTGTAGACGAGAGGGGAGGTGATTTATGAGGAAACAAAGAGGTTTTTACTTTAATTGAATTATTGGTGGTTATCGCCATTATCGGCTTGCTGTCGACCTTAGCCGTAGTGGCTTTGAATAACGCCAGAATGAAATCAAGGGACGCCAAGCGCGTCAGCGACGTTAAGCAAGTTCAGACGGCGCTGGAGTTATATTATAACGACGTTAACCTGTATCCGGCCAGCCTCGGCACTTCTATCAAGAATGGTACTGTCACTTATATGGCTGCTGTGCCGACCAATCCATCACCAAGAACCGATGGCAATCCCGCTTGCGCGGACGTGGATTATGCTTACACGCAGACTCCCGGCGGCGCCAGCTATACTTTGACTTATTGTTTGGGCGGCATAACCGGCGGCGTACCGGCTGGTTCGCACACGGCCTATCCGGGTGGCATTCAATAAAAATCTTTAAAAGGGTCCTGTTAAGGATTTATGGAAAAGCAGGGTAATTTTTGCCCTGTTTTTCTTATAATGATAAAATAGATTATATGGCGCTGAAAGAAAAGATAATTAAGTTTAGCGATATTATCATTGAGTCTGGTTTTTTGGCCATGATTTTTTTAATTCCCGTTTTATTTGATTTTACTTTGACTAATTATAACGCCTTTAATTTGTTAAAGGCCGTGGTTTTTCGCGTGATTTTAAGCCTGATTTTGCTGGCTTACTCGGCTAAAATATTTATTACCGGAAAAATCAGCTACCGCGGCGGTAATAAAATTTTTTTGTTTGTTTTGTTGCTGCTGTTTTCTTTTTTTATCAGTTCGTTTTTTTCCCTCGAGCCTAATTTAAGCTTCTGGGGCAGTTATGAAAGGCAGCAGGGTTTTTACAATCTGGCCAGTTATTTATTATTTTTCGCTTTGCTGATTTTAAATATTCGCGGCTTTAAACAAATCAAGCGGCTGCTCGTGGCGGCCGTGGCGGCCGGTTGGCTGGCCTGCCTTTACGGCCTGGCCCAGCTTTTGGGGCTGGACCCTTTGC
>Ga0210004_1001687_pt1 | contig 12858 bp, 12 predicted proteins | sample CryGey13umfilter_FD_185450 | JGI IMG/M metagenome (GOLD analysis project Ga0210004, IMG submission 185450) | Groundwater microbial communities from aquifer in Utah, USA - Crystal Geyser 4/8/14 3 um filter (SPAdes) (version 3) | ecosystem: Environmental > Aquatic > Deep subsurface > Groundwater...
AAACGCAGACATGGGGGATATGGAATGAACAGAATGACGCCTCAAGAAAAAATAGCGTCTACATTATTTTTATCTTTAAATAATATTAATTATCCACAGAAGGTAGCTTTGACTCTGCAACAGTACAAAAATTGACATTTTATTAATTTATTGATAAATTAACATATTATTATAAACGCTCTTTTCACATTTTATTGGAGGATATAGAGATGAAAAAATATTTTTTTGTTAGCATTTTACTGCTCTTTTGCATAAGCGCGATTGGCATAGCTTATCATGGCCTTATATTGAGAAACGATTTGCAGAAAAATATTGCCAAACTTGAAAAAAGCATAAAAATTGCTGAAAAAGACACGCCGAATGCGATTTTATCGTACTATGAAATAGAATTAAACAATTTAGAAATAAAATCATATTCATTGACAATCGCCATAAATCTAAAAATACAAAACTTGTCAGATATAAGATTTGTAAAAAATATTTCAGCTGAAGAAAAAAAATCAATCAGGCAGAGTATTGATGATTTATGCCTAACTATAAATAAGCTCCTGCGGAAATATCAATCAAAAGTAATACTGGCTAGGCATAATTTTAACAGTAATAATATAATAGAGGTAGAAAAAAATATTGCGCAAGCAAATATGATTTTATTTAAACTGATTGAAGCTGATGATTTTATTTCCGGGGAATTAGGGCTAGCAGTTTCAATAGACCAATATGCCATGAACTTAAAATCTTTTTTAAAGAAACTTTCTTGAATAATTTGTATAAGGGGGAAAACTATGAATGAAAAAGATGAATATATTGAATTAACGCCGGGATATATAGTTAGAAAAGACTGTGTTCTTTTTTTAAAAAATATATTTGTTCATCCTGATCCATGCTGGATTTTGTTTACCAAAATAGATTACTTGTCTTCCGATGAAGAGGAAATTGAAGAAAAGGAAAGATTAAATGGTTTAGTTCTGATGAAAAATAACGGTGTTTTGATTTTTTCATCAGAAGAATCAGCCAATAAACAAAAGGATATCTTAGCTAGTCTATATGATATAAACACAGAAAATATGAAACCTTTGCAATTATCTTGGAATTATCTTGTTAATGCAAATAAATACGGACTTTGCCATGCATTAATTATTCAAGACGATGGAAATTCAATAATATTACCGCTTATAAAAGAGATTTAAAAAAAAATTATAAAATATATCAAGCCGAACGAATTTGTTCGGCTTTTTTCTTTTTATATTATATGATAAGTTGTAAATATGATTATATTAGGCATAGAAACAAGTTGTGATGAGACGGCGGCGGCGGTTGTTAGGGTTGAAAATGAAAAAATAGAGGTTTTATCTAATATAGTTTCATCGCAGATTAATCTTCATAAAAAATATGGCGGAGTAGTGCCGGAAGTAGCGGCGCGCGAACATGTTCTGAATATTCTGCCGGTGGTAAATGAGGCGCTAAAGAAAGCGGGGATTAAACGTGAAAATCTTTTTCTGACAAAACCTCACCCTAACCCCCTGCCTTGCCGGCAGGCAAGTCTCCTTATTAAGGAGAGGGGATATAAAAAAGAAGAAGCCGGTAAAAAAATAGATTTAATAGCGGTTACAACAGGCCCTGGATTAATTACCTCTCTTTTAGTAGGAACAGAAACGGCTAAAACTTTATCTTATGTATGGAAAATTCCGGCAATCGGCATTAACCATATTGAGGGGCATATTTACGCTAATTTTATCGCCCCCCTGACAAGGAGGGATAGGGGGGTTCAATTTCCAATTATAATTTTAACTGTATCAGGAGGGCATACAATGTTAATTTTAATGAAAGGGCACGGCCAATATGAAATTTTGGGAGAAACTCGCGATGACGCGGCCGGCGAGGCCTTTGACAAGGCGGCTAAAATTTTAGGCATCGGCTATCCCGGCGGTCCGATTATATCAAAATATGCGGGTAAATTTATTAAATCAAAAATTAATCCGCCAGTTGGCGGACAAAAATCAAAAAAAATCCCCCCATCCCCCTTTATCAAGGGGGGGCTTCCTCGGCCGATGATTGATTCGCCTAATTATGATTTTTCTTTTTCCGGATTAAAAACCGCTTTGCTTTATCAAGTTCAAAAAGATAAAAAATGGAGGGGGAAAATACCGGAATATTGCCATGAATTCCAGCAGGCGGTTATTGACGTACTGATTAAAAAAACCATTAAAGCGGCTAAAAAATTGGGGGTGAAAACTATCATGCTTTCCGGCGGAGTAGCCGCTAATATAGAATTAAGAAAACAATTTAAAATCCCTGTAAAAAAAGAATTAGCTGACACCATATTTTTTGTGCCGGAATTAAAATATACCACTGACAATGCGGCGATGATAGCCGCGGCCGGATATTTTCGCGCTATAAATAATCCTAAAATTTTAAAAGACAAAAATAGCTGGCAAAAATTAAAAGTGGATTGTAATTTGGAGTTGAAATAAAATAATAAATTTTATATCATTCTGAACGAAGAAAAATGTTGGGATAAAGGGGTAATTGTAAACTTTTTCTTTTTAAATTATAATAAATACATGGACCCCCGTTAGAAAAATGGAATAATATAAAAAATCATTTATAACGGGATAAGTAAAAAAATAGATTAAAATATTATTTATATGAACAATAATATTTCTAACGGGGTAAAAAAAATAGTTTTTTCCGGAGTCCAGCCCAGCGGGGTTCTTCATATCGGCAATTATTTTGGTGCGCTTCAGCAATGGGTGGATATGCAGGATAAATACGGCTGTATTTTCTGTGTAGTGGATTATCATGCCATCACCGTCAAGCAAGACCCGCGCCAATTAAATAAAAATATTATAAATACAGTCAGGGCTTATTTGGCTTCCGGCATTAATCCAGAAAGGTCAATTATCTTCCAGCAGTCCGATATCAGCGCCCATACCGAGCTGGCTTGGATTTTAAATTGCATCGCCAGAATTTCCGACTTGAATAAAATGACGCAATTCAAGGAAAAATCCGGAGATAGCAGGGAAAATGTCGGGGTGGGCTTGTTCGCTTATCCGGTCTTAATGGCCGCTGACATTTTATTATACAATACCGATGCCGTGCCAGTGGGTGAAGACCAAAAACAGCACGTGGAATTATCCCGCGCTTTGGCGCGCCGCTTTAATGCCCAATTCGGCCATACTTTTAAAATTCCAGAGGCCATAATCAAAAAAGAAAGCGCTCGCATTATGGGGCTTGATAATCCGGCTAAAAAGATGAGTAAAAGCGCCGCTTCCCCGGCCAACTATATCGCTTTAACCGATAAGCCAGAAGTAGCGGCTAAAAAAATTATGCGTGCTGTCACTGATTCGGGCAAAGAAATTAAATTTAATATTGTAAAAAGGCCGGCTATTGCCAACCTTCTGAATATTTATGCTCTGCTGGCCGGAAAAAATATTAAAACCTTAGAAAGAGAGTACGCCGGCCGCGGCTACGGCGATTTTAAAAAAGATTTAGGCAAAGTGACGGGAGAATTTTTATCGCCATGGCAAAAAAAATATTATAGCTTTTCCGATGAAGAAATAAAAAAAATATTAAAAGCCGGCGCCGAACAGGCCCGCCCCCTAGCTAAAGCCACGCTGATAAAAACTAAAAAAAATCTCGGCCTTATATAAATATTGTTTAAAATTTATATAACTTCAATTTTTAATAACAAAAATTTATGGTTTCAAAAGATCCTAAAGACATATTTAACGATGCCAAAAGCAAAACTCTTTCCAAGGTCAGGCAGGAAGTCAATGCCTATGCACGGACGCACTCCGGCTTTTCCAATTTAAGCGAAAATAATCGCAATTTGCTGGCTTATGAAATTAATAAATTAGCTGATAAAAAATACAAAGTCAGCGGCTCAACCCTTAGAAGAGAAGAGTACGGCCTTTGGAAAAAGAGGGGCAAGCTTGGATTGACCAAGCAGGATTTAAAAGATATTGACAAGATATTAAAAAAAGCGATCTGAAAATAGCCAGTCATATAAAAAACAGCCCTAATAACACAAGGCTGTTTTTTATATATACAATAAATACTTAATTCAAACTTTCAACATTAACCCCAAAACTCCAATCAACTTCTTTATAGCTTTTTAATAGTTTGTAAACCCCCACACCACGGGCTTACGCCCGGGCATTAGGATTGATGCGCTTCGCGTTAATAGCCATTCATCCATTGGACTTAAGCACAAGGCATTCTGGTGGGGGTAAATATATTTTTTTAAAACTAATAAGATATTCTATTTTAAAGAATCTAAGTTAACGCTTAATTCGTCTTGCCAGATCATTTCCGGATAACTCTCAAGCATTTCACGCACATATTTTTTTCTGGCATTATAAATATTTTGCGCTTTGGCTTCAAACTTGACTGTAATATAAGGGCCATTTTGCGAATATCTGAATATTATCATACCATCATTAAAATCAGCTCTAGTTCCGTCATCTCCCGGAATATTCTTTGAATCAGTAATTTTTGCTTTGGGAAAATCGGCTTTAAATTTCGTGGAAAGATCTTTTATAACTTCAGCTTTCTTTTCGTCGGGACAACCTATTTTTATTTCCGGAGATGAAATATAAACAGGAAATGTTTCATATAATTTACTTAAAGTTGTATTCTTATCTGATAAATATTCCAATACTCTTAAAGCAGCGTAGCTACCATCATCATGACCGTAAGCATTATCATTGAAAAAGAAATGGCCTGATAATTCACCGCCGAAAGTAGCGCTTTCCTCGGCAATTTTATTTTTAATAAATGAATGACCGGTCCGCCAGATAATTGGAACACCACCGTTTTTATTAACAACTTCGGGGACAACTCGGGAGCATAGTCCATTATATATTATTTTTGAACCGGGGAATCTCTCTAAAATTTCTTGAGCAAAAATCGCCACTAAAACATCATTCCATAAAATTCTGCCTTTTTCATCAACCACGCCAATTCTGTCTCCATCGCCGTCAAATCCGATACCAAAATCTGCCTTTTCCTTTAAAACAATCTTTGCTAATTCTTCTATAAACTGCTTGTCAATCGGATCTGGAGTGCCATCAGGAAAGCTACCATCAACTTTTTGTCTTATACAGACTGTCTCGCACCCGGCTCTAGCAAATAATTCTGGTACATACATTCCCGGAGTGCCATGGCGGAAATCTACCACGACTTTAAATTTCTTTTTTAATCTTATTCTCTTTAAAACATCATTAAAATAATCCTCCTTAATATCCGCTTTGGTTATTTTTCCTTTTTTTTCAGATATAAAAAAATTTTCATTTTCAACATACTTTCTAATTTCCTGTACTTCTTCCATTTCTGTTGTTTTGGAAAATCCGACTCCAAGCTTAAAACCATTAAAATTAAACGGATTATGAGAAGCCGTGATCATCACCCCGCCGTTAACTTGAAATCTATATTGCCCATAATACATCATTTGGGTCATAATCATTCCTAAGTCAATCACGTCAACTCCTGTAGCTGTTAATCCTTTAATAAAAGCTTTCGTAAAATCTTTACCGCTTAATCGGCAATCTCTGCCGACTACTGCTTGCCTTATTTTTCTTCTATTTAAAAAAGTGCCATACGCTTTAGCTATTGCTTCTACATTTTTAATATTAAGATCTTTGTCTACAATCCCCCTAATATCATAATTTCTAAATATTTCCGGGTTAATTTTCATATTTTTATTCTTAATTAATTAATTATCTATAAAAGAGCAAATTATTATTACTTGCTCTTTTATATTATATCAAATTTTTCTTAATATTATAAGCTATTTCAAGCTTTTTTTAAATAAATAAATATTCCGCCCAGCCCCCACCAAGTGGCTATTAAAAATAAGATCCAGCCGACAAAAGGAATTGAGAAAATTATCCATAAGGCAACTATGCCGATAATCATGGCCAAAATTAAATTATCTTTTTTTTGCTTCCAAAATTTTTCCAAAATTATTCTGCCTGCCAATATGCCCGTTAATATTTTGCTGACGCAGATAAAAATAAGCCAAATTCCCAATAACATTAAGGCCAAGGGAATACCGATAATCGTTAATAGTAATAATATTAAAATAACCGGAGTTAAAAACATAACCGCTATGCCCCAACCGATGGATGCGCCGGCCTTAACTTGCATAACATCTGTCAAATCTTTAATCCTGCCTCGCCAGAAACTGATTAAAACCAAACCGATTATCAAGCTGGAAAAAATAGAATAGGTTCTGACCCAGACCAGGCCCATTAAGGCCAGTTTTTTTGTATTTTTTAATTTTGGCAGATTATGGGTGACTTTGCCGACAATAGAAGTGCTGGAAGAAATTTGAGCTTTTCCTTCGGCGGTATAAATCAAGCCGCCGTTTATCTTGGCCGTGTCTTCTATTTTTAATTTCGTTTTATTATCATTTAAACCCACGCCTCTTCTTTTAGATTCTATTTTATCATCTATTTTTAAGCGCACATCTCCATTAACCTCTCCGGAAATTATCATGCTAGCCGCCACTCCGTATAAATCTCGCCCCACCTTGCCTCTAATTTCGCCAACGGCTCCGGCTATAAGCATATCCCAGCCGGCTTGAGCATCGCTTCCTAAAATAACAGACGCGCCGGCTATCATAATATTTCGCGCCACCTGGCCGTTAATATTAACCGAATTTCCGGCTGCCCGCACACTGCCTCCGACAGCGCCGTTTATATTAACCGACTGCCCGGCGCAAATTACATCGCCCTCAACCGCGCCGTTTATATTAACCGACTGCCCGGCGCAAATTACATCGCCGGTTACTTTTCCTTCCACAGTGATATTAGCGCCGGCGGTGTAAAGATTTCCTGCCACCGTGTCATTCTTACCGATATAAACAGAATCACTGGTTTTAACCGCAAAAGCGCTGGCTACCAATGGCATAAATAAGAAAAGAGCAAAAAATACTATAAGTGTTTTTTTCATATATTTGTGATTATTTACCCCATTAGAAAAGTTTTCTAACGGGGTTTAATTTAACATTTTATATTAATATAATATCACGTTAGAGGATTGAAAACAATAAAAAAAGCCCAAGCTACTTGCTTGGGCATGTTACTTTATAAAATGAATTACCCCGCAACAGAGCTGCGAGGTATCCAGCTCTTAATTTTTTAATCTAATAATTTTAACTGCCCACGATATATTTGCTTGTATTCCAGCCCCTGTTCTTCAACATATCTTCTTAGCACTGTTTCATTGCCATACAAGCCAACCGTATTGAGATAAAAAACGCTTGTCCAAAAATGTCCGCCCCAAAGCAATTCTTTAATTTCTGTATGTCGCCTGAATATCTGTTTCGCCGTAATGCTTTTCGTCGTTTGCACGATTTCCGATGGCGACAAAACTAGGACGCTTTGTATTAGAAAATGAACATGGTCTTGGTCAGCCCCGATTTCCACAAAATATATTTCATAGCACTGAACAATTTTGAAACAAACTTCTTTGAGAGTTTTTTCCACCTCTTCCGTAAAAACTTTTTTGCGATATTTTGTCGGACAGACAAGATGATATAATATTACCGTTTTATTGTGTAGTTTGATTATATGGTCAGTCATGACCTAATTATATCATACTGCCTGTTCGCCACGCAGAACCCCAGATTGTCCGAAAACTATTTTTTTTGTCATTCCCGACTCGATCGGGAATCCAGAAAGGTTTAATATCAGACAAATTATGGATTCCCGCTTTCGCAGGAATGACAGTAAAGTGTAATTTTCGGACAGTCTGGGAATTCTTTCGATTAAATTGACTATTATATAATATAATTCTATATTTAAAACTATAAAATCATTTTATACTAATATATTATAATGTCAAATATAAATAAGCAAAGAGCTATTAAAGAGATTATTAGGATGAAAATAAAAAATTCGGCAGGTTTGATGGTGGTTAAGAGAAAAATGTCAAAAAAATATGGAATTAAAATTTTACAGAATTCCGATATATTGCCAATGGTCAGCCCAAACCATCCTTTGCGCAAAATTTTAAAAAAACGCTCTGTCCGCACCATGTCGGGCATCGCGCCAGTAGCGGTACTGACCAAGCCCTATCCCTGCCCGGCTAATTGCGCTTATTGCCCGACTGAAAAAAATGTTCCTAAAAGCTACCTATCCAACGAACCGGCAGTGATGCGCGCCATCCGTTGCGGCTATAATCCCTATAAGCAAGTGCAACTCCGTTTGCAAGCGTTGGAGGCCAATGGCCACGAACCGAATAAAATAGAATTAATCGTTATCGGGGGAACATGGAGCGCTTTACCGGAAAAATATAAATATTGGTTTATATTAAATTGTTTTAAAGCGGCTAATGATTATAAAACCAACGTCATTCTGAATGTAGCGGAGCGAAGAGAAGAATCCCGTGGAGAACAGACGGCGCATAAACCGCGGGATCCTTCGGTCGTTTTACTCCCTCAGGATGACGGAGTAAAACAGAATACTTCGTCGCTATCGCTCCTCAGGATGACGGCCATTAAAAAATTATTATTAAAAGAACAGAACAGAAATGAAAAGGCGAAATATAGGATTATCGGGCTTACTTTGGAAACCAGGCCGGATTATATAAATGAAAAAGAAATACTGGAAATGAGAGAATTGGGATGCACGCGGGTGGAATTGGGCGTGCAGGCGATTGATGATAAAATTTTAAAAAAGAATAAGCGGGGGCATGGCGTAGCCACCATTGCCAAAGCGACCAAGCTCTTAAAAAATTACGGCTTTAAAGTGACTTACCACATCATGCCGGGACTGCCCGGATCCATCCCGGCCAAGGATTTAAAAATGTTTAAGCAATTATTTACCGATGAACGCTTCCAGCCGGATCAGATTAAATTTTATCCGACTATCGTTACCCGCGGCAGCTTATTATATAAATGGTGGCGGGCCGGAAAATACAAACCCTACACTGATCGGCAATTGCAAAAATTAATAATTGCGTGCAAGCGGGCAGTCCCCGAATATATCCGCGTTATCCGCTTGATCCGCGATATACCGGGAGAATCAATTATGGCCGGCAATAAAATCACTAATCTGCGCCAAATCATACAAAACCAGGGGATTAAATGCCGATGTATCAGATGCCGAGAGGCGCGAGAATTACGAATTACGAATTGTAAATTACGAATTATGAATTACGAATCTTCCGGAGGAAAAGAATATTTTTTGCAGTTTACCAGCAAAGATGGAAAAATTCTCTATGGTTTTTGCCGACTGCGATTGCCCGTTATTAATAAACAAGTAAATACTGCTTCTTTTTTACGTGATACCGCCTTGATCCGCGAACTGCATGTTTACGGCGTACTGGTGCCGGTCGGGCGAAATAAAAAAATTCAACATTCCGGCTTGGGAAAAAAATTAATGCAAACGGCGGAAAATATCGCTAAAAAGCATAATTACCATAAAATTGCCGTCATATCAGGCGTGGGGGCGCGAGAATATTACCGAAAACTCGGATATAAATTGGAAAAAACTTATATGGTAAAATTAAATAAGATAAGATAAGATAAAAAAAGAGGCAGATATCTGCCTCTTTTTTTATCTATTTTGAATACTTTATTTTTTTAAAGCGTCTTTTAGAGTTTTACCGGTTTTAAATTTTGCCACCCTTACTTCCGGTATCCGTATTCTTTCACTCGGCTTTTGCGGATTAACGCCACCGCGGGCATGGCGCGTTCTTGATAAAAAAGTGCCAAATCCAGTAATGGATACTTCATTGCCCGCTTTTAATTCATTAATTATTGTCTTGACCATGGAATCAACCATGTCTAGAGCTTGTTTTTTACTAACCGCTGTTTCAGCGGAAATTTTTTCTACTAATTTTGCTTTATTCATAAATTTTTTTAGGCCATTATATTTATAACCTATATTAATTAATAATTTTAAATTTCAGTATGCTTTATTATCGGCCTTATTTTTACGGCTTTGGCTGTCCTCGGGTCAATTACCGCTAAAACGGCATTAAAAATAGATCTGCCTTCTTCCGGAATTTCATGCTTATCTTTTATTTGCGATAAAAAAGTTTTAATAATATTTTCCTTGGCAATGCCAATAATGCCATCGGCAAATCCGGTCATGCCGACATCGGTGATATAAGCCGTGCCCAGGCCGGTTATTTGCGGATCAGCTGTCATTATATGGGTATGGGTTCCAAAAACGGCGCTTACCCGGCCGTCAACATAATGCTTAAAGGCAGATTTTTCCGAAGTGGCTTCGGCATGTATATCAACTATTATAGCAGATATTTTTTTTCTATCAATACCATGCTTTATATTTGCTAAAATTTCATCAATGGCTCTAAAAGGGCAGTCATAATCCATGGCCATAAAAACACGGCCGATTAGATTTATAATAAGAACATTTATATTTTTTAAAGTGATAATCTTATACCCTTGACCCGGCGCGTTGGCGGAAAAATTAGCCGGACGAATAATGGAAAATTTGGCGTCAGAATAAACATCCAACTGACCGCTATTCTTAAAGGCATGATCTCCGGCGGTAAATAAATTTACTCCTGCTACCGTTAATTCTACCAATGTGTCCCGGGTGACTCCGGTTCCATGGGCGATATTCTCGGCATTAGCTATTATTAAATCAGGGCTTTCCTCTTTTTTTATCTTTGGGAGCAATTTTTTTATTGTCTCTCTGCCGATTTTACCGATGATATCGCCAATAAATAATATTTTTAACATAAAATAAATTATTTCAATATTTTACTACTAGACAAATTTTAATCCTTGTCATCTATCTGGCATATTCAGTTATTCTTAATTCCCGAATAACATTAACTTTAATTTCCCCGGGGTATTTCAACTCCGATTCTATTTTTTTGGCTATCTCCCTGGCTAAATTATGGGCTGACAAATCATCTATTTCAGCCGGGGTGACAAATACTCTTATCTCCCGGCCGGCCTGGATAGCGTAAGATTTTTCCACGCCGCTGAATGAATTGGTAATTTTTTCAAGCTCTTCCAGGCGCTGGATATACTGCTCAAAGGAATCATGCCTGGCGCCAGGGCGGGCGGCGGAAATGGCATCCGCTATTTTAACTATTATAGAAATAAGGCCCCGCGGCTTATCATCATGATGGGTTTCAATCGGATCTATTATTTCCTGAGGCAAATCAAATTTTTTAGCCAGCTGGCCGCCAATCTCTGGATGAGTGCCTTGGACTTCATGGTCAACCGCTTTGCCAATATCGTGGAGAAGCCCGCCTTTTTTAGCTATTGTGACATCAGCGCCAAGCTCTTCCGCCAGCATGGCTGATAAATGGGCCACTTCCAAGCTATGGCGCAAAGCGTTTTGGCCATAGCTGGTGCGGTATTTTAACCGGCCGATAATCTGCAATAATTTGGGGTCTAATCCAGCAATGCCCAGATCGTAAGCGGCTTCTTCGCCGGCTTTTTTAATATCAAGGGCTAATTCTTTTCTGGCTTCTTCAACCGCGTTTTCAATTTTAGTCGGATGAATGCGGCCGTCAAGAATTAAGCGGTCAAGGGCTTTTTTGGCAATATGGCGTCTAATCGGCGAAAAGCCGGAAACAGTAATCACGTTAGGCGAATCGTCAACAATAATTTCAGTGCCGGTCAATTGTTCAATGACTTTAATGTTTCTTCCTTCCCGCCCGATGATTCTGCCCTTCATTTCATCATTGGGCAGATCAATGGTGGTGGTGGTAATTTCGGCCGTATAGGAGAAAACTAATCTTTGGCAGGTCTGGGCGATTAAATCACGCGCCTTTTCTTCTAAGGTTTCAATAGATTCCTTTTCTAATTTATTCAAGCGCGACAGCAAATCCTCCTTACTTTGCTCTTCTACATTCCTTAATATCACTTCTTTGGCTTCTTCTTTTGACATTTTGGCGATGGTTTCCAGCTTAGCCAGCTGTTCTTCTTTTATTTCTTTTATCTTTCCTTTTATTTCCTCAACCCGGTTCACCTTGTCATAAAGCTGCTGCTGCTTTTCCTGCAACTCAAGCAATTTCTGGGAAAAAACGGTTTCTCTTTTTTCCAGCCGAGATTGCAAATTATTGATTTCCTGGTACCTTTGCCCTTCCTCCCTTTTTGCCTCTTCAATTATTTTTAATGATTTTTCCTGGGCGGCTAATAAAATTTCCGATTGCTTGGCTTTGGCTTCCGTGATAATTTTTTCCGCCTTGTTTTCAATATTGCTTATTTTTGACTTGGCTTTCTTCTGGCGCGCCCAATAGCCAATAAAAAAACCAACTGCCGCCAAAATACTGCCAATAATATATTCCATATTATTAATGTGTCCGCAAACTAAAAATCAATTATTGGGCAATAAAAATCGGCCAACTTAAGTTGGTTATAAATTGTTTAATCTGTAAAAAATATTTATTTGTCTGGCTTGCTAAATTCATTTTTAAAATAATTTAAGGGTTTCAGGTTTTAAATAAATTTTGCTAATTTTAAACAAAATATATTAGTTTCTATCCGTCTTTTATCATTCCTTCTGCTTTTAATTTATTTTTAATCGCGAAACTTTAATTTTTTATTTAATTACAATTTTTATACTATCATACTCACTTTTTTTTGGCAAGAGTAGGTTGCTTTTATATAATTTCAGATTTATAAATTCTTTTAGCTTTATTGCACAAATCCGCTTGCTGATTTGTGCAATAATATAGATATATTTAATATAAGCTAATTTATGTATTTATTCACTATTTTATTGAAATTTTAATAAATTCTATGCTATTATGGCCGTGTCGCCAATGTAAAAATTTTTCAAAAAATTATTTTTAAGATTAGCCAAATTTGACAAAAATCAAATAAAATTATTTTTGCTAATTTTAGATAAAAAAATTTAATTG
>Ga0210004_1001691_pt1 | contig 12836 bp, 13 predicted proteins | sample CryGey13umfilter_FD_185450 | JGI IMG/M metagenome (GOLD analysis project Ga0210004, IMG submission 185450) | Groundwater microbial communities from aquifer in Utah, USA - Crystal Geyser 4/8/14 3 um filter (SPAdes) (version 3) | ecosystem: Environmental > Aquatic > Deep subsurface > Groundwater...
CACGGCTTCGGTATGCGATCCTGCTTGCCGTAGTCGTCGTAGCGGGTGCTGGTGAGCCAAGTCTGGGCATGGTCCTCCGCTCGGGTGTCTTTCACTGGAGCCATGAGCAGCAGCACCCCTCCGAGCCAGAGCCTCAGTGTCCGTGACGGTGTAGCGGTCATGGGCCTACTTGACTCCGACGGGGCAGGTCTCACTTACTCCGCTTGCCACATCCCGCACCCGCACAGGCCACGTGCCTGCCGGGTCATTGAACGCGAACGGGATCACCAGGGCGGCGGGTGTCTCGCCAACCAGCAGGTTCCGCGCATAGAGCGGAGGCAGTGCCCCGTCAGGGCGGGCGACCTCGACCTGCACGACGTGCGGCGCCCAATGACGGGCCTCCGCTCTAACGGCAACCTCCAGCGCCAATGGCTTGCCGAGTGCGGCTTCCCCCGTGCCTACCGTCAGGCTGGTCCCCTTGCCCGCCAGCAGCGCAAACACCTTCGGCTCTGCTGAGGCAATCGTCGTCTCGATCCGGTCGGACTTGCCCAGGTACTTCCCGAGGCGAACGTCGTACACCTCGGCTGGCTGCCGCAGGCGAATCGTGATCAGCTCCGGCTTCGCTGCGTCGCCGGTGTCTCTGACGTACTCGACGCCCTCGGGGCAGCCGACTCGTTGCCCGGCCAGGTTGTCGCGGAGGAGGCAGACGTAGGTCGCGTCGCCATCGCGGAAGTAGGTCCGCTGGCACTGCAGCAGCGGCTGCTCCTTCGCATCCAGCACCTGGCATGGCAAGTCTCGCCCAACGGAGCGCAGCGACTCGGTCAATGCTTGGCGGAGCGCGGCCGCCGATTCCGCCGTGCTCTGCTTTGCATAGTCACTTGCGAGAACCTGCGCCACGGCGACGCGCCCTTTCCCGACACGGCCCCCGCGAATCGGTCCGTCGCCCTTCGGCACAGTCTTCAGCAGTTCGGCCAACGCGGAGGCGGGTCGTGCCGCGCAGTGCTCATCCATCGACCCGGCGTCGCCCCACACAAGCAGGCTGCCGCCGGCCTCGACGAACTGCGTCAGCGCTGCGACCTCCTTGTCGGACAGCGCCACCGACCACGGCAGCACCAGCGCCCTGTAACCGCGCTTTGCCAACTCGTCGGCTTCGAGCTGTGGCGTGGACACGAAGCTGAACTGCCAGCCCAGGTCGTTGAGCAGTGCAATCGTGTTGGCGCGAGCGGCGTCCCAGTCGGCGTCCTGGCCGAGAATCGTCGCGCCGTGGCAGCTTGCCAACGAGTAGTGCACCGCCACCGGGGTCGGCTGCCGGCGAGCGTGGTTGAGCAACATGCCGAGACCGTCGCGCAACTCGGTGAACGCTACCGACATGTCTTTCGCGCTCTGGCTAAAAGTGAGGTCGGGGTTGAGGCAGGCGTACTGCCAGAAGATGTTCATGTAGCCGACGCGGTGGAACAGTCCGTTCCAGATGAAGTGCTGCACGCCGGCGCCGCTGCTGCCGTAGCCTGTCCAGCCGCCACAGCGACCGTTGGGGCGGTCGCCATCGGACAGGAATGAGCGATGCAAGTCCCACTGATCGCCGGTGGTGTACGGGCCAGTATCGCGGACGAACTGAGTGAGCCGGCGCCAGTCGCACCCGTCGTACGCCACCACATGCGCGTGGCTGTAGCTGTGGAACTGCACGTCCAGGAACCTGGCGTTGGCCGACGTGTAGAGCGGTACCCGGAAGTCCACCCACTTGCCCTTCGGGTCGGTCGGCGCACCGCGGCGCCAAGCATCACCGGCGCCGATCATCTTCCCGTCGGCGTCCTAGACGTGGGGGTATATCCCAAGCCCGCTGCCCGAGACGGGGAACACCTTGCCCCGCAACTCGAACGCCCCGGCACCGTTGATGCCCACCCGCACCGACATTGCGCTGGACCCGTTGGTGTCGTGGTCGTCAACGATCTTGAGAAAGTACCTGCCCGACGCCGCCTGTTCGGGGGACACGCTGGACATGCCTTCGCCCGCGGGAACGGGCCAGCCCTCGAGATCCTGCTCGAAAGACCCGTTGGGGAGCGGAATTGCCTGCTCCGCTCCGGTGACTGCGACCATACCGAACGCCGATAGGAAGACGATACACAGGAGTTTCGCACGAAAGCTCATGGGCCAGGTGCCTCCAGAGACGTCAAGTGTGCAGACACGGACTCGCGGAACCGCCCGAACGCTCGATCGACCCCGGTGACGCCTGGTTCCAAGCGGTCCCACTCAAGCTGGAAGCCGTACCCGGGGAAAGCCACATGCCGGAATCGACGGTACGCTGCCAGGAGCGGCTTCAGGTCGTGGTCAAACAGCACCGGGAGCGAACCATAGGCTGGCTCACAGAAACGATCGAAGAGCTCTACGTGCCACGCCTCGCCGGGAGGGAGGGGAACCACGTGAAAGCGGCACAGGTGTTTGAGGACGTTCTCGACTCCGTTGTAGAACTGCGCCAAGAATGCAGCGGCCGCAGTCCGATCCCGGACGCTCGGTCCTGCTCCGCAACGTCCGCCCGCCGGGACGCCACCTCGTCGACCGTCGCCTGCATTGCCCGCAGTTCGCTCAACAGATCCTCCCGCAGCTCGCAGAGCGTCACAGCAGAACTCTCCCACGCGCCTCGACGAGCCTGGTGAACCGCGTCGGCGGACTCAGTGGCACCAAGTCCAGCGGCCTTCGCAGTTCGTCCTCCAGCGCCGCCCCCAGCTCGAACAGCCTCCACCCCTCGACTCCGTCGCAGGCCAGGTCGAGGTCGCGCGCTTCAGACGGCGAGTCCACGGCGCTCCCGAAGAGAATCAGTCGCGTGGCACCATACGCTCGCGCCAAGGTGACAGCGCGGGCGAGGTCAGCGGAGCACACGGGCCCTTCTGTGTTTCGCGGAATGAGCTCCTCTGTGTGCATGGCCAACCTCTCCTCGGCCCCGCCCGGGGGGCCGGCTTGCAGGGCGTGTGACCAACGCCGCGTGCCGAGACGCTGCCGTGCGTCGTCGCGTCCGCTCGGAGTCAGCCAATGGGCATTTTAGCCCTGCCGCCGTTCTGTGCGTAGGGGTGCCTCGGCACACGCGGCTACTCCCAGCCATCTTTGGAGATGGAACCGCGGTCAGGCATGGGGAATGGCTTCGTCAAGCTCCAGGTCAATCCCTCTTCTGACCAGTTCCGCCGCCGGCAACGGGTCACCCAGCCGCCGGATGAGTAGCCGCGCCAGCAGCCCAAAGCCGATGCACAGGGCGAACAACGCCCGATAGGAAAACCTCGCCGCGAAGGCGCCCGCGGCCACGGGGAGCGTGGCGACCGGCATCATCAGGGCGCTGTTGAACCCGACGTAGGTTGGGCGCACTTGCTCCGGGGCAATCTCAAGGAGATAGGTGGGGCCGCCGGTCATCAGCCCGTGGGAGAGCGCGCCGCTGGCCATGAATGCCAGTGCAAAGACGGCGATCCGCAAGTCCACCTCCCCCGGCCCAATGGCAGCCACACTTGCCGGCAGATGGCCTGCCACCAGCGCCACAATCGGCGGTACGACAACGAGCCACGCGGCAACGCGCAGGATTCCCCGCGGCCCGTGTCGGTCGCCGAGGCGCGCCCACACGAGGTTCGACAGCGTCGCCGCGAGCATTGTCGCCGACACGAACACGCCGGAGACAGCCGCCCTCGCCCCCAGCCGTTCCAGCGCGAACGGCATCAACATCGGCATGCACATGGTGGCCAGCCCAATGCACAGGTTGAGCCGAAACTGGCGCCGGTAGTTTGGGTCCGCCCGCATGAGGGAGGGGCCCAAGCGCAGGTGTTCTGCGAGGCTCCGCGGCCGGCTTGCCACTGCGCCCACCGGTTCGCGCACCTGCATGAACGTGAGGAAGGCCAGCGCCGCCGTGAAGCCGCACAGGAGGAAGAGCACGCCGTAGTTGTGCGGGAAGCCGAGACCGCTACGCCGGTCCAGAATGAAGTTGACGAAGAACCCCGCGCCGATGCCCAGGAAGCCGCCGTACAGGCGCCGGAAGGCGAAGAGCCGTGGCAGCGCCCGACGCGGGACGACCTTGGAGCTGATGTCCATCCACGGAACCGCCAGCACCCCCACGCCCGACATTGCCAGCCAGAGCAGCACCACGATTGCCCAGAACAACAGCCGGGGCGGGATCGCCTCACCGACGAGCAACAGCGCGATGGCGGCCGTCATCGCGACGACATTGATCGCCGCTCCGAGCTTGTAGGTGCGCATCTTCAGCGGGCGCTTCTCGACCTGTCCGGCGATCAGCAACTGCGGCCACTGCCACCCCAGCGGAAGCGCGCACGCGATCACCCCGACCAACACCGCCGAACCGGTGAGCCGATGCGCCAGCGCCGGCAGCACGGTTCCATACTCGATGAAGCTGGTGGACAGCGTCCAGAAGATCCCGTCGAGAACAATCAGGTTGAAGTGACGCCGGACGTCATCCGGTGAGTGGTTGCTGGACATGACCAGAGTGCCCGCGGCCCGCCCTTACTCCAGGAAGTCCTCTCGCTGAGGAGTGAACGCGTCCAGGACCGTCCCTCGCTCCGTCAGCAGCCGCACTCCATGCTGCACGTCAGCCGGAACGTTGTAGCTGTCGCCAGGCCCGCACAGCACCGTCTCGTCGCCGCAGGTGACCTCAAACTCACCCGACACGATGTAGCCGATCTGCTCGTGGGGGTGGGCATGCGTCGGCAGTTGCGGCGTGCGGTCGAACCGGAACTCGACCAACATCAGGTTGCCGCCGCGGTTGAGGAGGCGGCGCTGGATGCCGTCGCTCAATCGCGTGCAGGGGACTTCGCTGTACTTGCTGACCACCAACAGACTCCTTTCAGGCGCCGGAACACAACGTTTTCGATGTGTTATACTTGGGACATCGAGATTGTTGTGTCCGACCAGTCATCGCCGGGGAGAGGATTGTGCCCGCGTTACCTGAGTTCGATGAGAACGGCAACCTACCTCCCGGCACCTACCGCGTGCCATTGGCTGACATCGAGCGTCGCTTCACCTGGAACGCACGTCGAAAGGAGCTGTTCGACGGCCTCCGGCGCGCACTGGAGAACCTCGCCTCGGCCGGCGTAGAGCGCGTGTGAATCGGCGGCAGCTTCGTCACCGCAAAGGAAGAGCCAAACGATGTCGATGGCTGCTGGGAAGTCCCGGAGTTGCTGGACGCAGAGAAGCTCGACATGGCGTTCCTGTTCATCGACCCTCCGCGCGTGCCAATGCGGAGGAGATACGGCGTCGACCTTCTCATCGCTGGAGCTGAGCTTGCAGACCCGGGGTTCAGCGGACGGCGAGTCGAGGAGTTCTTCCAGAGAGATGCGAGAGGAAACCCCAAAGGCGTGCTAGTCGTTGAGTTGAGTGTGCCGCTATGATTCAGAACCAGCGTGAGTACAACGTGACGAAAGGGCAGATAGAGTTGCTTGAGAGTGCTCGGATCCACTCCCAGACTGCAGAGGGTAAGGTGGATCCCCGGGTCTACCGGGCCATGATTGCCGGCATCGAGGACCAGCTCCGTGAGCTCCGTGAGCAGTTGCACGAATACGACGAGCTCGGAAGAGCGAGAAGCCTCAGCCTGACGCGCACGGAGGACCTCCCTCAGACACTCGTCAAGGCACGGGTAGCGCGTGGCTACACCCAGAAGGAACTCGCCAAGAGGCTGAACGTCCGCCCCCAACAGGTCCAGCGTTACGAGGCGACAGGCTACCGGTCTGCCAGCTTGAAGCGGGTCCTCGAGGTGATGAGAGCGCTCGACCTCAAGCTCGAGGCAGAGATCCCGCTGCGTTGAGCCGAATCGCCCAGTTGCGCAACTGGGCACTGGGCAGACGACAATCAGAGCGGCAGCGACGGAGAGCCTGCCCTACGCCGGCCTGAAGCTGATTGCACACCTGCAACGTCTGCCAACGAGTACGCGCTGGGGAAGCGCCATTCACGCCGGGCGTCATCCGGTGGCGGATTGCTGGACGTGGCCCGAGTGCCCGCGGCGCGCGCCAAGGGACCCCGGAACTACGAACTGCCTTTGTTCGAGGAAGCAGACGGGACGCCTGCGGTACGGTTCGCTTTGCGGTACACCACCGTCCCGCCCGGCAACCGCTGCGGCACGTAGCCGGCGAACGCGCGGGGGGCGCGCAGGAGCAGACGCCACGGGATCGAGTCGGGTGCCTCGACGCCTGGCACTGCGGCGGTCGCTGGCGTCAGCACGATGCCGGTCACGGGTGTCACTTGCGTCTCCAGCGCGGCAAGCTCACCGGTAGTGAGCGGCAGCCCGATCACCGTGCAGTTGGCGTACCACGCCGTCACGGCAGGCTGGTCGCTCAGGAGCACACTCTTCGGCGGCAGCCCCTCCTTCAGGGCGGCGAGGGAGGGCCCCCACAGGCTTTCGACGCGGTCGCCCCCTGCCATGCGGGCAAGCACTGGCAGCGCCGCCAGCACGAGCACGGCAGCCACGACCCCTCCCCGTGCCAGCCCCGGGCGCCGGTGCCTCTTCCGGGCAACGCCCGAGTCAGCGGGCATTGCTCCCTGCGCGACCACGTCTACCAGTGCCGCCGTAGCGAGGCAGAGCGCGACCGGCGCGAACGGCAGGAGCGACCCGACCGGCCAGTCGAACACGCACCCCACGAGTGTGCGGCAGACCATGAACAGGAGCAGCCACGACCACAGGCGCGACCGCCGTGCCTCCGCAGAAGGGAAGAGCAACGCGACCAGCAAGACACCCAGCAGGTAAAAGTCCAGCCAGCCGGCAAACTGATCGCGGACGCTCAGCAGGCGGCGGCCGAAGCGCCGCGCCGCTCCCTGCCAGTCGCTGGCCGCCAGCGCCAATGGGCTGAGGGACGAGGGGGAAAGTGCGCGCAAGGCGGTGTCGCCCGGATGCGTCTCGGTGTCGGCAGCCGCGGCATACAGGTGCAGGGAGAACAGCGGGCTCCCGGTCACCCGGGCGTTGCGCACGCCCCACGGGAGCGCCAGCAGGGCGAGCCCGGCGGCGAAGGCCGCCACGCCGCGCCGGTCCGCCAGGCAGTGCCGCCAGACGACGACAACCGCCACGGGCCACAGGCAGGCGAAGTGCCAATCTGCCAGCATCAGCAGCCCGAAGAGTGCGCCGTGCTGGAACAGGCGCTTCGGCGGCCAGCGCCCTGGGCCAACCGGGAGCGACTCGCCCTTGTCCTCGCCAGCCGGCGGGAGATCGGGGAGCATCCGGTAGAGCCACAGCGTGAACAACAGCGCCGCCATCTGCGTGCCGGTGCCCGAGAAGGCGCCCCGCAGCACAGACAGGGAGAGCACGCAGGCCAGGCTGGCAAGGAACCCCACCGTCCTCCCGCCCAGTCGCTGGCCGAGCAGGAACACGAGCCACAGCGTCGGCACCAGGAATAGCCCCGAGGCAGCGGCGGCCACTCGGTCACTGGGTCGCCGCAGCACGAACGCCACAGCCGTCGCAAACGCCTGCGCCGGGGGCACGACCAAGTCCGGATGGCGCTCCACGTTGCCGGAGACCGCGAGGCTGAGCGGCCGGATAGCACTCGTCGTCAATCCGCGCGCTTCGGCGACGTTGCGCGCCGTCTGCGCCAACTCGATCCCCGCCGGGTCGGTAAGGTCGCCGACGTTGCCGGCGAAGTACGCTGCGGCGACGACCGCGCAGAAGAAGAGCGTCAGCACCACCGGTTGTCGCTGGCTGCCCCCGACGGACTGCCCCAGGCGAACGGCCCCATCGAGGACCCAGACGGAGGCGCTCCTTAGGGCAACGAGAACGGGTCGAAGCGTCTTCTCGTGGACCCACCCGGCCGCAGTAGCGACGGGAGCGAGGAGCGACTCAAGGGCCGACGCCCCGTCCTCCAGCCCCCGGCCAAGCGCTGAGCCCCCCCCGGTGAGCAAGCGACCCAGCCAGCCGAAGAGGTCGTGAAGTGGCCACAGGACGAACCGCTCGAACAGCGTTAGCAGGAACACAAGCAGCGCACCGACGGCCCGGAGGAGCTGGCGGCAGACCCACACGACTCCGTCCTCGAGCGGCCAGACAATCCACTCAAGCAGTGCGATCCACAGTTTGTTCAGGAGACGGAACATGACGTAGGGTTCACGATTCACGCCCCGCCCTTCATCGAGGCGCGAATCTTCTGTAGCCACTGCCGGCACGCAGCCCGCTCCCTAAACTCCCGCGGGTTCTGCAGCGCCTCGGTAAGCAGCCGCTCAGCCGACTTCGGGGCGCCATACTCCGCGTAGGCCATGCCCAGGTGGCACGCGATCTCGAGGTCCTTCGGCGCTCGGGCGTGGGCTTTCTCGAGCAGGTTGATGGCTTCCGCCGATCGCCCGCGCCGAAGCAGCACGTAGCCCAGCGTGTCGAGGAAGCTCCCGTTGGTGGGCGCGACCGACAGGGCGGCCCGGGCCATGTCCTCTGCCATGACGAGATTGCCCTTCTCTTCGAGGTAGAGGTACGCCAGATTGTTGTAGGCGTTGACGTGTCGGCTGTCGAGGGAGAGGGCCTGGCGATAGGCTGACTCCGCCTCCTCGAAGCGCCCCGCCTGCTGACACCACGCGCCTAACTCCGTCCAGACGTCCGGCGACCGCGGCGAGGCTTTGACCGTTTGCCGAAGGAGTTTCAGCGCCTCTCCCTGCCTGTTCTGCCGCGACTGCAACTGCGAAAGCGCGGACACGCAAGTCAGGTCGCCAGGGTGGGCCTTCACGAACACTCGCAGCAGCCCCTCGGCCTCCGCCGGCTGCCCCAGATTGAGAGAAACCGAAGCGAGCGCCAACACAACCCGCGAGCTGTCCGGCGCCAGTCGCCGCGCCACCTCGTAGCTCTGCCGGGCCTCGCCGTAACGGCGGGCGGCGACCAGCAGACTCCCCAGAGCGGCGGGCGGCTCTGGCGCTTTGGGGTGGTCGGCGGCACACTGGCGCAGTTCCTTCTCTGCCTCCGCGACCTTACCCTCGGCCCCCAGCGCCACCGCCAGCGCGAGGCGCGATTCAAGCGGCAGCGGGGCAGAAGCGGCGGCTCGGGCGAGGCGTTCCCGAACCTGCGCGGGGCGACCGAATGCAAGCGCTAACTCCGCGTCGCGCAGAGCCGTGGGCCGGTCGTTGCGCGCCAGGTGAAGGGCGTTGGGCGGAACGCGGGCGCACCCGCCGAGGAGACCGGCGACGAGCAATGGCACGAGCCGCCGTGCCAGGCGGCGGAAAGCGTTGCATTTCCCGGTCCTGAAAGGACCGAATGAGAATAGCCCAGGGGCTTCAGCCCTGGGACTCCGGACCGGACAGAGCTCCGCCAAGTCCTGAAAGGACGACTGAACGAGCGCGCACACCCTCAGCCGTCCTTTCAGGACTCTGGTGGTCATTCGCCGCCACCGAGGTCCCAGGGCTGAAGCCCCTTGGCTATTCCCACTGTGTCCCTTCAGGACACCTCGGCGCCTGCCGCCGACGGCGCGCGGTTGCCGCGTCTGCCGGCCGCTCCCCACCTCACTCGCCCTCCTTCTCGACCCGGCGATACACGAGGGTACCGTTCGCCAATCGGGTCTCAGGGCGGAAGCCGTACAGGAAGCCGGGGTCGTCGCGGAACGCCTGCCACGGGAGCGCCTCGGGGTACGGTTCGCCCACATTCGTCCGCGTCTGCGAAGTCAGCGCGATGCCCGCTATGGGCGTCACGGTCTGCTGCAGCCGGTCGAGATCGTGGGGCGTCAGCGGGGCCCACACGGCCGGGCACTTGCCGTACCAGGCGACACTCCACGGGGCGTCGCTGACGAGCACCTCGCCCGGGCGGAACGTCTGTGTCAGCGCCTTCAGGTCCGCGTCCGGGTTGTGCGGAGCTTTGCCGACCACCAGCCCCTGGACGGTCGGGATCAGCGTGAGTGCCAACACTGCAACCGCCGGCGCAGCCCGGCGAAGTCGCAACTGCCACGGCACTCCCCCATCGCCTCCCTCGCCCTCCGCCGCCGCAACCCGCCCATACCGAACCAGCAGCTCCGCCACCAACATCACCGCCAACGGCAGAAACGGCACAAACCCGCCCACCGGCTGGTCGAACAGACACCCTAACAACGCCCGGGGCAACAGAAGGCACAGCAGCACGACCTTCACCATGGCGCCCGCGTCGGTTGCGGTGCAGGCAAACAGAGCCACTAAGAACAGCGCCAGCAGGTACGGATCCGCCCACTGGGTGAAGTAGTCCCGAAGGCCGAGCAGGCGGAACGCAGCCTTTTTCAACGCCAGCGCGCTTGCGCCTGCTGTGTCCGGACGCGACAGCGTGCGCTCCAGAACGCTCCCGGGGTACCGTCGCGTGTCGGTGGCGAGTTGACGAGCATGGTGCGACGAGAACGGGCTGCCGGTGGCGCGCTGGTTGCGCACCAGCCAGGGCGTTACGACCACAAGCCCGCCGACAAGGAGCAGCCCGACCGCCCGCGGGAGGCTCCAGTCGGCCGACCATTTCGTCGCGAGCGCCAGTGCCACCGGCCACAGCAGGGCCAGGTGCCAGTCGGTCAGCATCAGCAGACCGAACACGACACCGGCCGCGAGCAGGCGAAGGACCGACCAGCGGGGCGCGTCTTTGTCGTCCAGTGCGCCCACGCCGCTAACCCCGACATACGTCCACAGGAGAATCAGCAGCGCCGTGGTCTGTGTGGCTGTGCCGGCGAAGGCGTGGGCCAGCGCGGTTGCTGAGCCGGCGTAAAGCAGCGTCGCCAGCCCCCCGACTAACGGCCCGCCGACGCGCCCGCCGAGGAGGAACACCAACACCAGCGTCGGCGCCAGCAGTATCCCCGAGGCCAGCGCAGCCGCCCGGTCGGTCGCCCCGCCGAGCCGAAACACCAACGCCGTCAGCAACGTCGGCACGGGAGCGACGTGCTGTGCGGGGCGCTGCTTCAGGTTGCTGCGGCCCCGCAAGTCCGCGGGCCGGAGGCTGTCGGTGGTGAAGCCCTTCCCTTCAGCCACATTGCGGGCAACCTGCGCCGACTCCAGCGCCTCGGGCTGCGTCAGGTCGCCCACGGTGCGGACGTACCGGGTGACGCAGAGGGCAGCGCACAGCACGAGCAGACCAACGGGCTGCGCCAGGTTGCGGAGTTGTGCTTGGGGGAGCTTCAACCAGCCACTGCCTCTCTCCTCCGGGAACGTGCCGCCAGTCCGAACCGCGACCGTGAGGGAGCGCGTGACACGCTGACTTGGTCCGCAACGCCGACGGGGCACGCGCTCCCTCACGGTCGCGGTTCGGAGTGGGCTCGCGTCACCATCCGGCGGGTGTCCATTGCACCCGCCCGGTCTCGACCGCCGCTACGGCACCACAAACAGAATCACCCGCCGCACACACACAGAGACCGCCCGCTCGAGGGAGCGGGCGGTCTCGGAGATCATTCGGTTTACTTGTCAACGGGCTACGCAGCCTGCCGGTTGCGGCGCCGCGTCGCCAGCGCGCCCAAGCCCAAGGCGAACAGGGCGCAGGTGCTCGGCTCGGGGACTACTTGGCTGCCGGTGAACGACAGAGTCAATACGTCGTGATTCTCGGCAGAGGCTCCCGATCCTGCCCAGAAGCCCATGTACGCACCGCTGGTGCCGAACACGCTACCCAGATCAACAGTTTGCGTGTCCGTCGCATAGAGGCTCCCACCCCGTTTGAACTGGGAAATCAGGGTGTTTGTGGAGGCAACGTAGTCCACCAGCAGGTCGAAGGTGAACGAGTCGCCTGACCCTGCGTTTTCCAGGTCTTGCCCGGCCCCTGTCGGGATCTCCGTCTGCCCGACAGGGTTAGATCCGCTAACGGAGTCGAACACCTGTATGGCGTTGGTATATGAGTCGGGCGTAGAAGGCCCAGAAGAATTCTTGAAAGTATCCAGGTTGATGGCGAGGAAGGAACTGCCCAGCCCCGTTCCGTTGGTGGGGTCGAACCAGTACTTGTCTGGCAGGGCGGCGGTGCCATATGTCTGGAAGATCAGTGCCATCCCGTCGGCACCGCTGCCTCCCGGGTAGGAGATCTGCCCGTGAAGCGTGGCAGACCAATCGTTCTGGGGCAGGACTTGCATCGTGTTCAACCAAGCCGAGCCATTTCGGTTGTCGATGTTATCTGTCAGTCGCAGGCAAGGTCCGACGCGCCTTCAGCGCCTCTCGCGCCACAGCGCGCACCGCCTCGGAGGGCGCCACGTGCAGGTCCTTCTGCACCAAGCGCTCCAGCTCCCGGTACTGCTGGAGTGCCAGTTCCGGATGACCCGCCCGCGTTTGCAGCCGCATAAGCCGAGCGTGGTGCTCCTCCCCAAGCGGGTCCAACCGAACGGCCCGCCAGGCGTGCTCCAGGGCGTGCGCCAAGTCCCCCACCTCCTCCAGCACGGCCGTGACCTCCCCCAGCGCCCGGTGGGCGAGGTCGCCCAGCCGCCGCTGCTCGGCGAGCACCCAGTCTTCGTAATACCCCGCCATGAACTCGCCAGCGTACAGCTCCAGCGCGGCCGTCGAGAGCTCCTGCCGCTCCGCCGGCCCAGCGGCGGCTGCCGCTCGCAGCAGGCGCTCAAACTCGGCCATGTCGGTTCCCACCGACTCGCGGCGGACGGCGATGGTGTGACGGTCCGCGAGGAGGACGCTGCCCGGCTCGAAGCCCGTCGGCTCCAACTCGTGCCGCAGGGACCAGAGGGCCGTGCTCAGGCTGCTCCGACCGGCGCTGAGACCGCACTCCGGCCAGAGCATCTCGACCAGCGCCTCTCGGCGGTGCGGTGTGCCGGGCGCGTGCGCCAAGTACCCCAGGAGCGCCCCCGTCTTCTGGGTGTTAATACTACAACCGTACTTAGCTCGGGGCAGGTCTCCGACCGCCCCGAAACGCTTGACCGGAAGGTCTCAAAGGGCTGCGAATCCACGGGATTCGAGGAGACCTGTCGGTCCGGGGAGCGGCGGGGTCAGGAGACCCTCGC
>Ga0210004_1001693_pt1 | contig 12825 bp, 12 predicted proteins | sample CryGey13umfilter_FD_185450 | JGI IMG/M metagenome (GOLD analysis project Ga0210004, IMG submission 185450) | Groundwater microbial communities from aquifer in Utah, USA - Crystal Geyser 4/8/14 3 um filter (SPAdes) (version 3) | ecosystem: Environmental > Aquatic > Deep subsurface > Groundwater...
CTATCGGTTGGTCCACAAGTCTATGAGGAAAGTGAAGAACTATCCTTTTAGAGATCAAAACTGCTCACCTCCGATAATCCGCAAATGTAGTAGCCGAGCTTGCTCGGCCAAAGAAAGGCAAAGTAAGCTTTGCCACTACAACCATCTACTCCAGCGGTCTCTCCTTCAGTGGCTTGAAGGTATATCCTGTCTCTGGACCTGGCAGATAGGCCACAGGCTCACTCAGGAGAAAATCACCTTTCTTGATCCATTCCTTGAGAGTATTGGCAATCTCCATTGCCTTGGGATAGCTGGATAGATTCCCTGTAGGAACCTTCTTCCCCTGGATAGTAATCTCTCCACTGTTAAGTTGGGCATAGTTTACTTCACTAAGACTACCGGGTTTGCCTTGAGGATATGCCTCACTATAGTCCACAATCTGTGCCCATATCTCTTCATCTTTCACCGCTGTATATCGGCATATCTCCTCATTGAGGATAGGAATCGGGATACCGATACCGACGGTAAGCGTCACTCCATAGCCTTGCATCGTTGTTCCTACCAGCCACTCCGGCTTCATCCCTTTCAGATCTCCCAGAACAGCCAGTGTCCCGGCTGGTGCCTGAGGAACACCGTTATCTTTGCGTTTCACTGTCGGATTATGCTGCGTCCCCTGCCAAACCACGTAGCCAACGCCACCACCTAAGAAGATCCTCGTGCCAATCCCAATTGTCTTATAATATGGATCATTTAATAGTGGAGAAAGTTGCCCTGCACTGCAGTAGTTGGCATTTCCTAACTTTGGCTTAAGCACCCCCATGTAGGTATAGATAATCTTATCCAAGAGGTTCACGGCCACATTGTAGTTCTGGTAGACATTCCTGGGGTTAAAGAGCACTGCTTCATTAAGGTCTTTGATGTTAATTAAGGTCTCCAACCTCTTCCTGGGATAGCAGTCGGTACCATAGGCAGTAGCTACTAACCTTAAATTCTTACCGGCCACTAAATCCTCAATCACGTGGCCGCCACCATACTTGAACTCACCCGGAAAGACCTTATTCCGTGGGTCATCATCGGCAAGAGCAGTTGCTCCAATATAGACATCCACCGCAGCAAAACCGGTATAGACCGGCACATCGTTCAGATACGCTCTGCCTCCCCCAAGTTTTATCTTTGGTTTGGCATGTCCAATATTGAAATATGCACCAGATGAACACATCGGACCAAAGGTGGCGGTGGTTACTACATCCACTTCTTTGGCTGCCTTCTCAATACCCTTTTCCTCAGCAATATCAATAATCTCCTCAGCAGTTACTACTACTGCCTCTCCTTTTTCAATCTTCTCATTTATTTCTTTGATCGTCTTTGCCATTTTGTACCTCCAAATTGACAATCATTCTTTTTAATTAAATTCCTCATCCAATATCTGCCCTTTAAGGGCGATGCATAATCCATAACATCACCACTACCTCCGTTTAATGAGCAATCACTTGAACAACTCTGTAGAAAGATATCTCTCTCCCGTGTCGGGTAAAATTACCACGATAAGTTTACCCTTATTTTCTTTTTTCTTTGCTATCTCTATTGCTGCCCAAACTGCTGCACCAGAGGAAATACCTACAAATAAACCTTCCTCTTTAGCTAATCTTCTGGCAGTTTTAGCCGCATCTTCATTACTTACTTGAATTACCTCATCCACTAAATCCATCCTTAAAACATCAGGCACAAACCCGGCACCAATACCCTGAATCTTGTGTGGCCCAGGCTCTCCCCCAGAAAGGATTGGTGAGTTCTTGGGTTCAACAGCGATAGCTTTAAATGTAGGCTTTCTTTTCTTAATTACCTCGGCGACTCCAGTAATTGTCCCTCCGGTGCCCACTCCCGCAACTAAGATATCCACTCTGCCTTCGGTATCCCTCCAGATTTCTTCAGCGGTAGTTCTGCGATGAATCTCGGGGTTGGCGGGATTTTTAAATTGCTGGGGCATAAAGGAATTTGGTGTTTTCTTTACTAATTCCTCCGCTTTCTTAACCGCTCCCTTCATACCTTCAGAGCCCGGGGTTAAGACTAACTCTGCTCCAAAAAGTGCTAAAAGTTGCCTTCGTTCCAGACTCATCGTATCAGGCATAGTAAGAATTAATTTATAGCCACGGGCCGCGCAGACAAAGGCCAAAGAAATGCCGGTGTTACCACTGGTAGGCTCAATGATTATGGTATTCTTTTTAATTAAACCTTTTTTTTCAGCAGCCTCAATCATCGAGACTCCAATTCTATCCTTCACGCTGGCTAAAGGGTTAAAGGATTCTAATTTGCCCACTATCTTTGCTTTTAGACCTTTAGTAATTTTATTCAGTTTTACTAAAGGGGTTCTACCAATTGTCTCCGTGATATCTTTATATATTTTTGTCATCTTTCTTTTTTCCTCCTTTAAATTCTAAAATTGCGCAGTTCAGAATCTTTCATCGATTTTGCTCTCAGCAAACTCTTCTCCCCATCGGGTAACCTCTGGTAGGCTATTCCTACCTCAGCATTTCCATCGCTATACCTTGCCATTATTTGCGAGGCTAAAGTAATTGTAATTTGATCGAAATCGCCACGGCCAATCCCAATTGGACCTTTTACTTCCTGAGGTTCAAAACAGAGATCACCGGGCTTAGATAACTTTATCATTCTTTCATTCTCCTCTTTGTTTCTTCCCGCAACGATTTTAGCAGAGGATGATAGTCGAAAATGCCTACCTACTTTTAGTAATTCAATGTCATTTAAGGTAATTTCAGAATGAGTCATCAGGTCTTTCATCCGCCTGGCAAAGCCAGGATCAGTTAGAAGACAGCCACCAGCAGGACAAGGATAATTACCAATTTTATAATCTCTAGCTAAAGCCATCTGTGGTTTTCGCGAGCGGCCACTGATGTTTAATAACTTCTCCCTATCCACTATCCCCATTTCTTCGGGTACTGTCGGTGGCAACAAGTTAGCCGATAAAGGTCTCAAAACTAACCCTTCCAAACCACTTTCTTTCTCAATTATTTTAAGTGCCCTTCGGTACTGAGACATAGGCCTTTGTCCTAATACCTCTCCCGTAATTACAAAAGATGCCCCAATTTCTACCATATACTCTTTGGCTTTTTTATGCATTAGAATCCTGCAATCAATACAGGGATTTAAATTTCTCCCGTAGCCATATTTAGGGTTTTTTATCATCTCCATATATTCAATAGAGAGATTAAATATTTTTAATTTCACCCCAAACCTATCTGCCGCTCTTTTCGCCTCATATCCGCAACCACTTTTTTTGCGGTTGCATTGACAGAAGGGTGTGAAGAAATTAACCGTTTCTACTTCAAGGCCTTGTTCCAGAATAACTCCTATTGCCAAAGTGCTGTCCAATCCACCTGAGAGTAAAGCTACTGCTTTCATTTCACTCCTTTTTCCAATGGCCCATATTTCCTTAATGCCTCATAAAAAGCATTCCAGAAAGGATCAACTTCAGGATGTTTCATTCTCCTCTCTTTTCTCTCTTCAATGAGAATCATCCCCTGGGAAGAATCAACCATCTCACCAACAACTGAAGATGGAATCTTCTTTTGAGCAAGAGTCTTGACAATCTCTTCTACTTTGTGAGGTTTGCATACAATAATCAATGTTCCCTCGCTAATGGATTTATATGGGTCAATCCGAAAGTAACTGCAGATTTCCTTAACACATGGCTCAACCACGATCTTATCCTTATCAACCTTTATCCCCAAATTACTGGCTTGAGCAATCTCATATAATCCACCCCAGATTCCACATTCGGTGGCATCGTGCATAGCTGTAACTCCCTTATCTCTTACCCCCATATTGCATGCGGTAAGAGCATCCTCCACTACAGACATTTTATAGAACAATCCTTCTGCCTTCTGGGCAAAGGTGGCTCCAAATTCTCGTTCTATAAGCTTTGGAAACATGGTGGCGAAAATGCCTGTGGCTTCTATGGCCGGCCCTTTGGTAATGATTACTTTATCACCCTCCCTGACCATTTTTGGGGTAATATAATCGTCCCTGTCTCCGATAGCTAAAACCGTTGCTCCCCCTACCATGGGATAGTAGCAATTTTCATATCGAGCAGTGTGCCCACAGATAATAGCAATACCAAGTTTCTTACACTCAAGATGGATTCTCTTCCAGATAATTTCTAACTCCTCTTCAGTTATTTTCATCGGCAGATTAAGGTCAATTGCCATATAGGCCGGTTTTAAACCACTGGTGACCACATCCGAAACCAGAATATGCACCGCAAACCAAGCTGCCCTTTCAAAGCCATATTCAGGCACGATAAAGACAGGGTCGGTGGTTAAAGCCACCACTTTATTACCAATTTCTACTATTCCTGCATCAACACCATGCTCAGGGCCAAGCACTATCTCTTCCTTTTCTGCCCCAAGTCGAGGATAAATAAGTTTATTAAATACCTCGGGAGAAATTTTTCCTATATCCGGAAGTTTTATTCCCATCCTTTCCTCCTCTTGCCAATTGCCAATTCGTAAAGCAACTAAATGTTATATATGGGAGAAGTTTCTCCCTTCTTCTTTTGCATCTCAACCATATCCTTTAGAGTCACTGACGTTAATGTCTCTGAGATCTTTTCTCCTAATTTCTTCCAGATATCCCGGGTGACACAAGAGCGGACTCTCTGACAAACAGCAGGAGCATCAACGCATTCCACAGGAGATAATGAGCCCTCCAGGGTCTGAACTATTTCTTTAAGAGTTATTTTAAAAGGTGTCTTAGCCAGGGTATAGCCTCCGTGTGCACCACGGCTTGAATTTATGAGTCCAGCTGCTTTAAGAAGAGGAAGGAGATGTTCTAAATAACCCTCAGAGATTTCCTGTCTTTTGGCAATATCCTTTAGCAGAACAGGTCCTTTGCCATACTGCAATGCTAATTCCAACATCAAGCGTGTTCCATAACGTCCCTTAGTAGAAAGTCGTATCATAGGCCATTCCTGGTATATTATTCTATTAACCTAATTAACCTTATTAGATTTGTAGGAATTAAGATAAATAAATTATACATAAACAAACATAACTTGTCAAATATTTGCACAACTCCACTTCTGCAAAATATCTATCTTTACCATAATTGGATACATCATAAAAAATAGGCAGATAGCGATAGGAATGGATACCTGACATTAAGATAAGGTAAAATTTCGAAAACATCTCTTTCAAGATGGGCGATAAATCTAACTTATCTGCAGCATTCTCTCTACCGACTGCTTTGCCCTGATACGAATATTGTCCGGGATTTTTACTTCGTATTGCAAATCTTCCAAGGCCCAGAGCACTTTTTCTAAAGTTATCAACTTCATATTAGGACAGACCGCCAGGTCGGTAGCGGGATAGAATCTCTTTTGAGGATTCTCTTTTCTTAATCGATGCAAAATGCCGATCTCCGTGCCGATAATCATTTCGGAAGCTTCAGACCCTTTAGCATATTTGCATATTCCCGAGGTAGAAAGGGCACGGTCAGCTAACTTGATTACTTCGGGCGTACATTCCGGGTGAACAATGACTTCGGCCTGCGGATGTTGTTTTTTCTGCCTGATAATATCTTCTGGCAGAATCTTAACATGTGTCGGACAGTATCCTTCCCAGGGAATAAGTTTTCTCTTCGTCTGAGTAGACACATAATGGGCAAGATATTTATCCGGAACAAAGATGATTTCTTTATCTTTCAGAGCATAAGAATTTACTATTCTAATGGCATTGGCCGAAGTACAGCAGATATCGACTTCCGCCTTAACCTCGGCAGTGGTGTTGACATAAGCTATCACGATAGCTTGAGGATGTTCCTTTTTCAACTTAAGCAATTCTTGAGCAGTAATCATATCCGCCATAGGGCAACCAGCCTTTATCTCCGGAATGAGCACCTTTTTATCCGGGGATAATATTTTAGCGGTCTCAGCCATAAAAAGCACCCCACAGAAGACGATAATTTCAGCATCGGTCTGAGAGGCTTTTTGGCTTAAACCTAAAGAGTCACCCCGGAAATCAGCGATATCCTGCACTTCAGGAAGCTGATAGTTATGGACAAGAATTACTGCATTTCTCTCTCTCTTAAGTTTCTGAATCTTCTCTATTAACTCTGAATTATCATCTCTTTTATTCACTTTACTCTCCAGTCATTGGTGTAGATATTCATTCTCTTAGCCCGGGCAAAGCCTATTAAGGTTACTTCCAACCTGATAGCAATCTTTACTGCCAGGTTAGTAGGTGCGGAGATGGAGATGATTATCGGAATATTCTTCCTGGCTATCTTAAGCAGTATTTCTGAGGAGCCCTTCCGCTGGTGATTATTATTCTATCATTTATCTGGATATCCTTTAAGAGGCATTCTCCAAATATCTTATCAATGGCATTATACCTACCGATATCCTCACTAAATAAAGATTAAAACATTTCTATTATCACATAAGGCGGCACTATGCACACCACCCGTAGCCCGATAAAGTTGGGATTGGTGCTGCATTTCCTTTACTAAACTAAAGACTTCTTGGGGTGAGATTTTTAGTTTTGACTCTACTTTTTTGCAACTGGAACGTCAACCAGATTATAGAAAGCTGCTCCTTTTCCACAGCCTGAGGTTATAACTCTTTTAAACATAAGTTCTTTAACAAAATTTTTATCTTCGTTAGTCTTCACCCATATAACACCCTTCTCTTCATCAAGCACCACTTTCTCAATCTCTCCCTTATTTTTAATTAGAACCTCTGAATAGAGGAAACCGATGGCCAGATATTTTAGACCTCCCGGAGTACAGAGCAGGGTCACCAGCTCTTGATTATTCAAGAAAATAGTCAGGGGAATTTCCTTGACAATTATATCCTCAACTCTATCCCTTCCTTTCTCGGTAACCCGCTGTATAGAAAAATCTTCTATCTTTCCATTCATTTCCTGTTTCTCTATAATCCTTACCTTATCTTCTGCTTTTATCTTTCCGCCTCGAATAACTTTAGCGAACACCCCTTCCTGAGGCATTATGCAGCTTCCCACCTTATGATAGATAGCGCACCCGATATGGCATTCCTTGCCGATCTGGGTAACCTTCAAAATAACATCTTCACCTATAGATATCGGGGTGCCAACTGGTAAGGAAACGAGGCTGATTCCTTCAGTAGTAAGATTTTCGGCAAAGTCCCCAGGGCCTATATCTAGACCTAAATCACGTATCTTTTTAATGCTTTCTATTGCCAGCAGGCTTACCTGACGATGGGTATTAGAGTCGGCATGGACATCGCCAATAAGCCCGTAATCCTCTTTGAGGAATCCCTCGTTTATCACTTCTTTCTTAGTGCCCTTTTTCTTACTTCTACAAACTGCAATTATTTTTGCTATCTGGTTATAGATTACCATCTACCTGATCTATTGTTCCACCACCGACAATAATATCTCCATCATAAAAGACTATCGCCTGCCCAGGAGTAAGCGCCCACTGCGGCTCCTTAAACTTCACGCTGGCTCTCTTTCTCTTTAGAGGAGTAACTACCGCTTCCGCTGGTTGATGAAGATACCTTACCTTTGCCTTTACCTTTAGAGAACCCTTTGGTCTTTCTATGGCTACGTAATTTATAGAGGTAGCGATTAGCCCCTTCGTATAGACCTCTTCTTTCTTGCCTACAACAATAACATTCTTTTCCTTATCAATAGCAATTACATATAATGGTTCTTTGGCGGCTATACCTAATCTTTTACGCTGACCGATAGTATAAAATAGGATGCCGCAGTGCCTTCCCACAGCCTTGCCTTGTCTATTTAGAATAGGACCTGGTCTTGCTGCTTCCGGCAGGTATTCTTGCAGAAACTTTGGGTAATTATCATCGGGAATAAAACAGATTTCCTGGCTTTCTGGTTTTCTGGCCACAGACAAATCTAACCCTTCAGCTATTGCTCTTGTCTTTTCTTTGGTAAATTCCCCCAAGGGCATTAGAGTGTGCTTGAGTTGCTTCGGGGTCATTGTATATAACAGGTAGGACTGGTCCTTTTTATAGTCAACACCTTTTTTAAGGAGATATCTCTTTTTATTTTTGTCGTATTCTATTCTGGCATAATGGCCGGTGGCAATATAATCTGTATTAAGTTCTTTTGCTTTCTTGAGTAGCGCACCGAATTTTATATATTGATTACATCTAATACAGGGATTAGGAGTCCTTCCTTCTCTATATTCTTCACAGAAATTAGCGATTACTTTTTCTTTAAAGAGAGCTCTGAAATTCACTACATAGTGGGGTATTCCTAATCTATTGGCTACTCTCTTTGCATCCTCCACATTCTCCAAACCACAGCAACCACCCCAATCTTCAGAACGTTCCCAGATTTGCATCGTCATACCGATAACCTCATAACCTTCATTTTTAAGAAGAGCAGCTGTAACCGATGAATCCACCCCCCCGCTCATTGCCACTACTACCCTTTTTTTCATCCTGATAAGATAGTGAACAAATATCCTGAAATTAAAGAGAATAAGCAGATAACTCCCAGGTAAACTGATAAAATTTTATTACCAAACTCTTTTCTGATAACCAGGATAGTTCCAAAACTGGTAATTGGACCGACTAAGAGAAGAACTACGCCCGCACCAATATTTAACCCCTGAGCGACAAAAGCATGAACCAGGGGGACACTTGCTGTTGAACAGATATACATTAAAAGACCGAAAATGAGAGCAAATAAATACCCAAAACCTGCTACGAGATAATTTTTTATTAAATCTCCCAAAGGAGTGACGGAAACAACCACGGCTGCAAGAACTAAACCAATGAGCAATTCCAATCCAATTTCTTTTGGAATGTCAATAAAGCCAAAGGAGAAAACTGAAATTATTCTATTCCTTATTCCCTTCTTATGATGAGAGCGAGTGAGATGTTTACCCTCTTCACACATAGGACAAGCATCTGGTTGGGATTCCACCGGTTTAAATGGAAGAAGGTTTCCAATAAGACCAATAGTAAGACCCATCAGGATTACTGCCAGACAGAGATATAAGGTAAATCCTATTCCCATAAGACGCCAGGTGACTAAAATTGCAGTAACTGAGGTGGCCGGAGTAGCAACAAGAAAAGCAAGAATCGGACCTAATGGCACACCTCTCTTCCTGAAACCAATTGCTACCGGCAAGGAACCAAAACAGCAGAGAGGAAGGAGAACTCCGATAAGCGTTGTGTAAAGAATAGGCTTGATTCCTTTTTGAGTAAGATAGAGATTAATTAGAGTTTGCGGTACAAATTCATGGATAACCCCACTTAAGAAAAACCCTATTACCACACTGGGAGCGATCTCAATAATATAATGCTGAAGTGTGGAGAGAAAATTAAGAATCATCGTTTTGCTCCTTGTTTCTTAAAATAATCATCTATCGCAGATTTCAGTGCCTCTTCTGCAAGAAGAGAACAATGGAGTTTAACTGGAGGCAAACCTCCTAAGGCCTCAGCTACTGCTCGATTGGAGATTTTAAGTGCTTCATCTACAGTCTTGCCTTTTACCAATTCGGTGACCATTGAACTTGTGGCGATAGCTGCACCACAACCATACGTCTTGAACTTTGCATCAACGATGATTTCATTCTTAACCTTGATATAAAGCTCCATGATGTCACCACATATCGGATTGCCCACATGACCGATGCCATCAGGGTTTTCCATCTCTCCCACATTCCTGGGGTTCTTGAAGTGCTCCATAACCTTCTTGCTATATAATGAGAATACATCACGCATCTTTATCCTCTTTTTAAACTACAGTTTTAGCTCGATGAATCGAGCGACTACAAAAAATGTGTAGTTGCCTCATTTATGAGGCTTTTTTATATAGGGGTGACATAGAGCGAAGTTTGTCTACTATTTTAGGCAATATTTCCAAAACATAATCAATCTCTTCTTCTTTAGTGTATCTACCGAGTGTAAATCTCAAAGAACCATGGGCTAACTCAGGTGATAACCCTAAAGCTAACAATACATGCGATGGTTCTAAGCTACTTGAACTACAGGCGGACCCGGTGGAGGCCGCAATGCCTTCCATATCTAAATTGAGCAGCATTGATTCACCTTCTACAAATTCGATGGAGACATTGATATTGTTGGGAAGTCTTTTTGTAGGGTGCCCATTCAGACAGACATGGTCTATCTTTTCAAAGATACCCTTGATCAGTTTATCTCGCAAAATGGTCAATTCCTTCGCCTCTTCTTCCATCTTTTCTTCAGCAATCTCTACCGCTTTACCAAATCCTACAATGGCGGGGACATTCTCGGTAGATGCTCTACGTCTACGCTCCTGCTCACCTCCGTGCATAAATGAAACCATTCTCGTGCCCTTCTTTACATAGAGCGCTCCCATTCCTTTAGGTCCGCATAGCTTATGGGCAGATATACTAAGTAGGTTGACATTAAGTTCATCAACATTTATAGGAAGATGCCCGAAGGTCTGGACAGCATCGGTATGAAAATAGATATCTCGCTCGCGGGCAATTCTACCTATCTCAGCGATCGGCTCAATTGTTCCAATCTCATTATTAGCGTGCATAGCAGAGATAAGAATAGTCTTGGTAGTAATCGCCTTTTTCACCTCTTCTGGATTAAGAAGACCATCCTTATCTACCGGAAGATAAGTTACCTTAAAACCACTTTTCTCCAGAAAGTTGCAGGGCTCAATTATCGCATGGTGTTCAAGAGGGGTAGTAATAATATGATTCCCCTTATGCTGGTTGGCATAGGCTACGCCTTTTAGGGCAGAGTTATTACTTTCTGTGCCTCCACTGGTAAAGATGATTTCTTCTTGCTTTGCGCCAATAAGATTAGCTATTTTTTCTCGGGCTTCCTCTATCGCCGCTTTCCCTTCCTGACCAAAGGAGTGAATACTGGAGGGGTTGCCAAATCTATCAGTAAAATATGGTAACATTGCCTCTACTACCTCTGGGGCTGTAGGCGTAGTGGCGGCGTAGTCAAGGTATATTCTTTTCATCTTTCCCTCCGCATTTCTAAATCTTTTTAAATTATATCATTTTTTTAAGATATTTCTAAGGTCGTTTTCTGGATTGCTTATAAGGCGCAAATCATAGTTTTCTCTCAATATTTCCAAAACCTCGTCATTTACCCAGGCAGGAAGGATGGGGCCAAGATAAATACCTTTTAAGCCGAGTGCGAAAAGACTCCAGAGGATGGATACTGCTTTCTGCTCCGTCCAGCTCAAGATTAGTGTGAGAGGAAGTTCATTTATTCCTACCCCGAAGGTCTCAGCAAAAGCAGTAGCAACTTCTATAGCAACAATTGAGTCGTTACACTGTCCTAAGTCAATTAGTCTTGGAATGCCTTCAATCTCTCCAAGATTCAGGTCATTAATCCTAAATTTACTACACCCCAAAGTTAAAATAACAGTATCTTGTGGCAACTTTTGGACAAATTCTCTGTAATATTCCATTTTTTTCGTGAATGAATCGCAACCCCCAAGAAGGAAAAAATGGCGTATTTTCCCTTCCTCTACTAGTTGTTTAATTTTATCCTTCAAAGACAAAACCGCAGATTTTGAGAATCCTGTAGTTAGCACAATGTTTCCAGGTCTTTCTTCAAGTTTTGGTAATGATTTTGCTTTCTCTATAAGAGGAGCGTAGTTGTATTCTTCTATATGCATCACGCCAGGCAGTCTTGCAGGACCTGTTGTAAACATCCTATTTTTGTATTCTTCTCTTGGTATAACAACACAGTTTGATGTCCCAAGAATTGCTACAGAATATTCTGTAAATAATTTTTGCTGGTCAATCCATGATTTTCCAAGATTGCCTTTTAGATGTCTATATTTCTTTAATCCTGGATAGCCATGTGAAGGCAAAAGTTCTGAATGGGTATAAACATTTATCTCTGTTCCCTCTGTTTGTTTGAGCAACTCCTCAAGTGCTTTCAGCCCATGGCCGGTAACAACAATTCCCGGGCCTTTGTCTGTTCCTGTCCGCACTTTGGTAGGCTCAGATTCCCCATAGGTTTTAATATGGGCTTCCTTCAAAAGTCTCATTGTCCTTAAATTCATTTCTCCAGCTTTAATGGCTAACTGAACAAAGCTTTCTGCATCAAAATTCACATTTGTAAATGTAGTATAAAGTGCCTTTTCAATGAAACCATCTACTTCGGAATCAGCAAATCCAAGTTCTCTTGCATGATAGAGATAGGCAGATATTCCTTTAATAGCAAATATCAAGTTATCAAGCAGGCGGGCTACTGTAGGTTCTTTTCCACACACACCTTTAACTGTGCAACCTGTTCCTTTCGCAGTCTGGGAACATTGATAACAAAACATTTCTAATCTTTCCATTTTTACACCTCCGTCGCCATTACTTCACCTTTAATTCCAATAATTACACTCTCAAATGGGATATTTTCCCCGCTTTTTCTTAAGGACTCTTTGGCAATATGAACAAGACCATAACAGCATGGAACTTCCATATGAATTACTTCTATGCTTTTAGGATTTGCTGTTTTAATTATTTGTGTGATCTTTTCTATATAGGCATCAACATCATCTAACTTGGGGCAACCAATAGCAATCGCTTTACCTTTAAGAAAATCCTGGTGAAAATCAGCATAAGCAAATGGGACACAATCGGCAACAAGAACCAAATCAGCATTTTTGAAATATGGAGCCGCTGGAGACACAAGGTGAAGCTGCACTGGCCATTGACGAAGCTCGGAACCAACAGATTTACGGGATTTAGTCTTTGGCAGTTGTGCCTGCCATGACATCACCTTTGCAGAAGGGCAAATAGTTACTCGTTTAGGCATCTTATGTGAATGATGTTGTGGCAACTGGTGAGCAATTACACCTT
>Ga0210004_1001703_pt1 | contig 12796 bp, 14 predicted proteins | sample CryGey13umfilter_FD_185450 | JGI IMG/M metagenome (GOLD analysis project Ga0210004, IMG submission 185450) | Groundwater microbial communities from aquifer in Utah, USA - Crystal Geyser 4/8/14 3 um filter (SPAdes) (version 3) | ecosystem: Environmental > Aquatic > Deep subsurface > Groundwater...
CTCTGAATATGCTTGAGCATTGTTCGCATCAGCGCGATTCTCTTGTTGTTGTGCAATGTTTCCAGCCTTAGTTCTAATCTCTTGTGCAAATTTCTTGGCTAACTTGGCTCCGCCATCAAAAAATTCAGCACGGTTAGAAAACTTCTTTGCATCACTCTCGTTTGCCACGACACGCATTTCATTGTATTTTTTACTTACGTTTTCCTTGAACCAAGTAGTCGCTGTGTCTAGCTTGTTGCCAACTTTGTTTTGCCACCAACTTTCCGCTTTACCGACCCTGTAATTCGGATTGAATTGTTCTACTTGCGCTTGGAGTATTCGCCGTTCTTCTTGTTCTGCGAATGAAGTTTCCGTCATATTTCTCCTTAATGATTGTTTAGACAATTACTAATCTCTCTATGTAATAGCTAATCACACACACACACAATGCAAGTGGTTCGGTAAAGATGTGGTACAAGAAGAAGAAGTTTAGGCGAGGCGAGAGGAAACCGCGATCAGATATTCGCCAATACCTTGATTACCTGTTCCTTGACTGATTGGAGATCACCATTGTTGATGAGTTTCCACAATTCCTCGAGAATTACTTTATCGTAATCATGAACCAAGATATCTCTCAACCCAATCATTCCTTTCCAGGGTAATTCTGGGTGGATGTCGCGAAAATCTTTATCAAGTCTTTTGACTGCTTCGCCTATTACCTCAAATCTTTTTACTACTGCATCTTGAACTTGACGGTTAATGAGAAAATGATCGTAATCTATACCACTCATGTATGACTCGATGAGCGTGATACTATCCAGAATATCGCTCAGATACACCTTGACGTCTTTAATCATAAAGATAAATGTACTAAATCCTGCATAATGTATGATCTAAGTAATGGTTTGATATGATTTTTTTCGGTTAAATCGACTTTAACTCCTAATTTTTCTTCTAGTTCAATTTTCATACCACCATATTGGAGATAACCCATACCAACTGGTATGGTAACCAAAAGATCCAAATCGCTTCCAACTTTGGCTTCACCCCGGGCAACACTGCCAAAAACTGCAGCCTCTTTAACGCCGTAATCTTTTAGAATCTTAGTAATAATCGGAATATATTTCATGGCTCAAGTATAACACTTGTGTGTTAGGCCAAGCGAGAGGCGACATCGGACCAGTTGACGAGAGACCAAAAAGCATCGACGTATTTGCCACGATCGTTGGCGTAGTCTAGGTAGTAGGCGTGCTCCCAAACATCGAGGACGAGAAGTGGCTTGGTCTCAACTATTGAGAGGAGATTGTGGTTTTGGATCTCAATAATATGGAGATCCTCGCCGTCTGAGACGAGTGCGGCCCAACCGGATCCCTCGACAGATTTGGCAGCGCCAGCAAACTCAGCCTGGAAGGTCTCAAAACTACCAAACTGCTCTTCGATTTTCTCAAGGAGTGCGCCGGTAGGCAAGTTGTCTTTTTTTGGTTTTTGCATGTTGGTCCAGAAGATATTGTGGAGTTTGTGGCCACTTAGATGGAAAGAGAGATCACGCATAGTCGCTTTGTAGTCGATGTCTAGTCCCTCGCCAGCACGTGATTTTTCTAGGCGATCCATCGCGGCATTGGCAACGGTCACATAAGCCAAGTGGTGGCGAGTGTGGTGGAGTTCCATAATTTTTTTAGAGATAACTGGTTCTAGGGCATCGTAGGCATAGGGGAGATTGGGCAACTCTATTCGTTTGTGTTTCATAGCCAGATTATATCATACTCGCTCTGATCTTGTCCCAGTAAGGTCCACGTCTACATAGCTTGGAGATATCTTGTGGATCAGAGAGGATCGACTCGACGGCACGTTCCAGATAAAGTTCGTTTTGTGAGCCTTTGACAAGCACATAGGACTTGGCGGGTAGTGACTCGCGAAGGTATTTGATGAGCTCTAACATAGTCTTGAAATGACGAACTGGAAAGTGGCAACTCTCTAGCACGGGAGCCGTATACTGCGCGGTTAGGGGTCCAAATAAGATAGTTTCGTCACTATACTTGATGAGCCAGTCAGCGAGATTTTTGTGGGCTATTTTTTCACTAATCCCTAGCTCCCGCATATCACCCAGGACCGCGATCTTTTTGTGGCTACCTGCTACCTTATGGAGTTGCTTGAGAGAGTCAAACATGGCCTCTGGACTGGCGTTGTAGGAAGAGTCGAGGATCGTTGAGTGGGCGATCCCTTTGAGTATCTGCAGTCGACCAGCAGGGGGTGAGAAATCTTTGAGTGCTTGTAAGCTCACGCTAGGGGGGATTCCCAATGCGCAAGCTCCAGCTATCGCTCCTGTCAAATGAGTAGATAGATTGAACTCATATTTTTGTCCTTGGTAGCTCAAGCGATGTTCTGGGAGGATCCGTAAATCGGCACTTGCAGATTTGCCAAAGGTGAGTTGGCGGGCCTTGATGGTCTTGCGACTGAGCGCAAATTGTTTTTGGTCGAGATTGAAAACGGCCACCCCACCCGACCTAACACCACGGGCAAGATTCAACTTCTCCCCAGCGATGAAAGCTACTAACTTACTTAGACGTCTGACGGGACTCTGATCCTTCACAAGACGATCAAAGTTGAGAGAGTGGACGAGGCTAGCATTTAAGACTACCCCCACGTGAGGACGGATGATACTCAAGAGATAGGCCATGTTGTTGGGGGAGTCGGGGCTATCAATCCCCATCTCAACAACATAGTAATCGTAATGGGAGTCGCGATTGAAATAACTAATGGGTGTCAAGATGATGAGACGGAGCCAGTCGAAAATAGAGTAGTTATGTGGATACAGTCCCAAGATATTGAGCGAGATCCCTGAAGCTGAGTTGGCATGCACTGAGTGTTTGACTATCCCCCTAGATTTTAGGATCTGGACTAGTGCGAGGCGAGTTGTGGTCTTGCCGAGTGAACCCGTGACGGCGATTATGGTGGCGCTTTTGTGCTGGCGCAGTTTGAGACGAGCAAAAAAACGGAAATAGTCGAGGATAATACGAGCCAGAATCTTTTTCATAAATTATTCCTGATTAAGCTCACTTGTAAGCTGAGTAGCGCGAGTGGCGCTGTCTTGGTCGGCTTTGATCCTAGCTTGCTGGTCAGGAGTGAGCCAAGCGCGTTTCTCCATGGATTGCACAATCTCCTCCGCCAAAGATAAGCGAGTGTGAAGGAGAGCGAGGAGCATGGATAATTTGGTCTGATCAATGCTCTCATAATCTTTGGTGGCTTCCCATGAAGGGATAATACTTCTTAGATTGTCCCCTAATGAGCGCCAACTATCTATAACCGATTGATCGTAAGAGGCTGGAAGATATCCACCCAGGTGACCCACGATGATTTGGGTCGGACAACCATTGACCTCTTTATTGACGGCTGAGATGCCTAGATCACTATAGTCTTGGTTTAAGATTTGTTTGGATGTACCTGCATTAAACAACAAGTTCTCCAGGAGCTCTTGGGCAGTAAAGTGGCCGTGGCTGATGAACTCGCCAAGGACGATATTGGAGTAGTTAGCGCTTGAGAGCGCATTTTGCATGCTATAGCTCTTTGAGTCATCGTCCAAGAGATGCTGAGCCCTTAGAGTACTTGATTTAAGGAGTGCTGATTTGAGGGTCAAGTTAGAAAGACCCAATGAGAGCCTTTTGGTATTGACCAGATGCAAAAACTCATCACTTGAGAGGGACGGGCTGCCCATGAGCTGCCTATCTTTGGTAGTATCTCGCCAAAGGGAAGTGTAGATAGATTGAAGGTCTTGTGGCAGGATAAAGTTGATATCTGCGTCCTGAACTAGCCCCAACTCATACCGAGAGTCCGAGGAGACCTTGCGATTGTCACCCAGGACAAAATAGTTGTCTGGTGGAACGATAAATTTTTCACAGTCTTTGAGGGTAGTCCCTCCATAAGTTGAGCGGGGAGAGGCGATGTATGGCTCAGAGACAAGCTCACCATTGCGGTAGGTGAAACCATCGCGTAGCTCGATGGTGTCACCTGGTACACCAATGACGCGTTTGATAAAACCACTAGAGTTGTCTTTGTCTTCTGAGGTGAGAATCTCTGCAGTTTTGTCACTTTTAAAGGCAACCATAGCACCGTGATTGATAGTGCGACGTGCGAGTGTGTGACCAAAAATAGTCACGCCGCGAAAATAGCGATAGAGATGGGGAGTGGTGCGATATTCCTCGATCACGCTCTGGCTTTCATCCTCTGGTCCACCTTCGCTTTTGGCCCAATATAGAGATGGGTACATAGAACCAGTGCCAACAACTGGCACGGGGATGGGGCGAAGCCCAACTAGCTTAGAGAGCTCGATGCTGGCCATACCCGCAACAGGTACCAAGACAATCAGCATGAAAACGAAGGGTAAGAAACCAAGAACCTTGAAGACTTTGCGTTTCATGGCATGGGACTCGCACAGATTTGGGTCAGGTTGGGCAAAACTTTTGCTAGGAAATCTTTGGAAACGAGTAATTGATTGGCTGGGTCCAAGAGTTGCCGACATGTCACAACTCCAGAGTTTAAAAGTCTAGTTTTGTCGTCATGAGTCATATCTTCGAGGATAGTGATGGGGTGCAAACCTGTGTGTTCGATCAAATCCATAATCCCCTCACCTTTGGGGTAACCCCAACTAGTCAAACGAATATTTTGACACTCTCCATACTTGATGGCATCGGTGGAAAAGCGAGTATTGGTCACGATCCAAGGTTTGGTTTCACCATTTTTCCAGGCAGATTTGAGATCATCGTATCTAGCTTTGATGTAGAGTGCAACTCGTACGTCGGTTCTTTGACCAGCATTTTTGTGAAACTTGGCTTCGATAAAATAGGTGATGTTATCTTTGACAGCCAAGACATCTATTTCGTGAGTGACACAGGAACCTGGGATGGTTTGGTTGGTGCGAGTATGGTAACCAACAGCACTCAAAAGGAGCGCAACATATTTTTCAAACGGATAACCAGATGGACCTAGTTGAGACAGCGCATCTTTGAGATTGTATTTAAGAGCTAGGTGAGGAGAGGAGGAAGAACGCAAGAACTCCTTGATCATCTCAAAGATTTCTTTGGTTTTGATACCGTCATAGAGTCGATCACGGATGGCGCCCAACATCTCATTTTGCAACTCCTTAGGTACTCCTACACGAGTAGCAGAGGAGCGAATCTTTTCTTCGTTGTAGGGCTCTATAGTTCCATCAAACTTGAAGACGCGCGTGGTCATAGAGCTCCTAAAACAGATAAAAAGTAAGCAAAGAAACAGGCCGCAATCACGAGCATGAAGCGTCTGCCCCAGCTAGGACGAAGGATTTTGGGTAACTTGAGATTGAGGATGAGGATGAGGATAAAGGTTACCATCATGGCGGCGGCATTGAGAATGGCCCCAAGAGTCAGAATCGCGCGAGGTTCGCTGGCGCCAAAGTAGAGGAAAATGGCACTAAAGGCCAACTCGACCCAGAGTACAACATAAAACATTTTGGAGGCATTGACCTCGTCACTCACCTGATGATTAAAGAGTAAGATATTTTCGGCGACGATTCTGGAGGCTGACTCCAATACGCCAATCTGGGTAGTAAAAAGCATGAGCACACCTACAAGCGTAAATAGAGTACCGATGATGGGGAGAGTGGTGGCACCTATTACCTCGGCTTCTTTGTAAAAGAAGTCGAGCCCACCCGCAGAACTTACACCCTGCGTTGTAGCCATTGAGAGGACATTAAGAAATATAATTGTGAGCAAGCCGATCCCCCAGAAAACAATGACGTGTTCAGTACAGACCAAGCGCCACCACCGACGCCACCGAGACAAATTGGTGGCAGATAAACTAAATAGATGTCCATCCAAGCGATGGCTCATCGTCCCAGCCAGGAGAGTTTTGATACCTATCCCGTATTTGCCCATGCCCATCCCCTTTTCTTTAATATAGTAGCTTTGGGCTAGGTTCAAGTTGCCCCCACCACCTGAATAGGCGAATGCTCCCAGGAATGCCCCCATGGCGATACCTTCTGGAAGGAAGCGATAACCATCTCCTTGTCCCACCAATCCATGTAATAGGGCTAACCAGTCGGTACCTCGAGCCATATAGAGTGTGAGGATGGCGACAAAGGGGACGCCTATTGAGAGAAGAGTACGCTGGAAACGCTCAATGGTTTTGTAGAGAGTGCGTCCCATCGAGAGGATGAGACCCGTCAAGATAATCAAGAAAACAGAGGTGAGACGCTGTGGCAAAATGGGGAAGACATGATTGAGGAGCGCAGAGGAGGCCGTGACAAAACCAGGAAGTGCCCAGGGAATTACAGTAGAGAAAATAAACCAGATAGGGACGAGCTTGCCCCACCTGCGCCAGCCGACGAAGACCGACTCACCCCAGGCGAGAGTGTAGCGCATAATCTCGGTATTGAGAAAATATTGAAAAGTAATGCCAACTAAGCCGCCCCAGATGATACCTAAGCCGTAAAGCGAGACGAGATAGGGCCACATAATGAGCTCACCAGAACCTAGGGCCAGGCCCAACAAGATAAATGAAGGACCGATAGATTGCTTGAGAGTAATTGGTTCTGGAAGCTCAGTTGATAATTTGGGCATATTTATAGCGTATCATATGAGACATGGATGGGATACTTGCCGTTTACAAACCAGTCGGGATTACTAGTTTTGACGTGATCCGCGAGCTTAAACACGCGATTCATCCCGATTTTAAAGTGGGGCATGGCGGGACACTAGACCCTTTTGCTGACGGGGTGCTACTACTACTTTTGGGCAAAGCCACAAAGAGAATGAACGAGCTAGCTGAGTTACCCAAGACTTACCTAGCGACGGCGGTACTTGGGGCAAGAAGCGACACACTGGATCGAACTGGGATTATCGTGCCACAAATCATAAATCACGCCCAACCCGAATGTAATGAGGGTGCAGGTAAATTCTCAAATTCTCAAATTGAAGAAGCCGCGAAGAAGTTTGTGGGGGAGATAGAGCAAGTAATTCCCGATTATTCGGCGACAAAAATTAATGGGATACCACGATACAAATTGGCGAGACGAGGTGAGGCTATGGAGAAGAAAACAAAAATGGTAATGATTTATGATTTATGATTTGTACTGATTGAGGATAATAAAGTCGAGTTTGAAGCGACGGTATCGAGTGGAACATATATTCGCCAGCTGTCGTACGACATTTTTAAATCATTGGGGGTTGAGAGTTATTTGGAAGCTCTGACGCGAACGAGAATCGGTGACTTTCAATTGGAAAAGTGCTGTGAAATGAGTGATTTTAACGATGATATATGGAAGAATAAAGTGACATAATGAATTAATTCATTATGTCACTGAGGCAAGATAATGAAGAGCTGTGAGAACAGCCCGTTCCCGATGAGTAATGATATTTTTGGCGAGTTTTTCTGCCATCGGGAGAGTGTGAATTTGATACAACATCATCTTGTACTCTGTAGCATAAAAAAGGGGCTGGAAAGGGAGACCAGCTTCACGATATGCATGAGGCTCAACTACAATCTCTCCGGGAAGAATACCTGAAAATGTTTTGGTGGGGATACACCTTTTGGCAACGGCAATCACAGTACGAAACTGAGCATTTCTCTCCCCTGCTTTGATATTTTTCATCCGCTCAAGAGCGTAAGAGATAATTTCTTCGTCTTCCATTTTGTAGCCCTTCCACCGGCGTACTTTGATGCCTGGCTCACCACCCAGAGCATTGATCTCTACACCTGTATCATCGCCCAAGACAATCACTTCGTCAGGAATAGCATCGCGATAAGCTTCGGCTTTGAGAATTGCGTTTTCCTCGAGCGTAGTACCTGTTTCATCAACGTCGATATTTACGTGATAATCAGCGGCAGAATGGATGGTAATATCATGCCCTAAGAAGAGTTTTTGTACCTCGGAAAACTTGCCTGGGTTGGTTGTGGCATAGACGATTTTATTCATACGAATTTTAGATACTCATTACGAGCAGGACCTGTTGTGATCATAATAATTTTTTGTCCCACACTTTCTTTGATGAAATTTAGATACACCTTGGCTTCTTTCGGTAGATCAACTTCTGACTTGGCTTTGCGGATATTGTCTGAGCTCCACGAGGCGAATTCTCTATAGATCGGTGTGACCGTATTGAGATAGAGTTGGTCGGGTCGATAATCCACTTTCTTACCGTCTTTGGTATAGCCGACGCAGACTTTGACAGGAACTCCTGGGTAAACAATATCCATGTGAGTGATGACATAACAATTGACATCCCCGACGCGCGCAAAAAAGCGGAGCATGGGAATATCAATATAAGCGAGACCACGAGGTCTTTTGGTGGTAGCCCCGTATTCGTGAGCATCTTCTCTGATTCGCACTGCCAGACTTTCCTCCATCATGGTGGGGAGCACCCGGAATCCGACTGTGCTCATGTAGGTGGCTTTGATGACGGCTGCACGCACCTCTATATCCAAAGGATTGATCATCCCTTCGGTGGAATGCAGAATACCAGCGAAGGTGGTATCGGAGGCGGTGATATCGGGATAGACTCCCCAGCGACTATCTAGGCCGATGGCCTGGGCTTTTTCAAAAATGAAGGGAATATTTTCATCCTGCCAACGGGAGCGCAAATAACTATCGACTGAGTGGATATACTTAAATACCTCTTTTGACTCTATCCTGAGCCGACTAATAAACTCTGACTGCGTACCAACTGCAATCGTGTTGCCATCACCCGTTGGTACCAAAGTAGTGGCAATATCTCCATCGAGTCCAGAAATCAGTGCTTGATATAGCTGATAGTGCTTGGCAATTTTCTCGGTATCAAAATTAACTAAGTCGCTAGCACGCAGTGGATGACGATAGAGGATGTCTGCATAGGCAGGCGAGATGCCACGTCCTGTTGCACCATAGCCTGTTTGCCATTTGACAAGCACGGACTCAAAAGCACGGTGAGTATCGAGAGATAGGACAGCCATTTCATCGATCATGATTGTCCCATGATTTTTGCCGACTAACTTTTTGACTTGTTCTATTTCTCCTAGTAAGTCACCGGGATGAATGACCATACCTTTGCCTAGTACGACAGTCGCGATCTTAGAAACTACTCCAGATGGTAGCTGGTGCAAGGCTAGTCGCTTGCCACTCTCTAGTTCGATAGTGTGACCAGCGTTAGCTCCTCCATTGTCACGGTAGACTATAACTTCTCTGGAACTACTTAGGATATTGACGTATTCATCAACTATTTTACCCTTGCCTTCGTCTCCAAATGCACCTCCACAAAATGCGTACGAGTTTTTCCTCATGCTTATATTTTACGATCATTTTTGAAAAGTAGATAGTAGAAATAGATAATTGGAAGAGAAATTATAGTTAAAATAATCAAGGCTTTGGCAGGGCCCATGATGTCGGCTAGTCCACCTAAAAACAAACTCATAATGGCAAATCCAATACTGCTAACTAGCGAGTTGAGCGAACTCATAGTCGCTCGCTGGTGATCAGTAAACTCTCTTTGCATTAATTCATTTTTTGCAACTTGACCTGCCCCATATATTATGGATGGTGTAATGACTATTAACGGAGATTAGATTGAGGGTATTCCATATGCTATGAGGCTGGAAATTTTTCCATATATGCTTCTGGTTAACAAAACTTTTTCTGGTCCAAATCTTCTGATAATTTTGCCACTGAAATAAAAACTTAACGAAGCTCCAATGCTTGTAAAAGTACTAACAAGACCGATTGCCCATAGTGGCCAGACGCTTTGCAAAAATGCTGAGCGAAACTGAAATGATACTTCTCCCGTTGAAAATGAGATGGCATCAGTAATGGCTAATAAGCGGAGTTTTTTGTTGTGAATAAATAATTTAATTGCTTCTCTAATATGAGCGTATACATTGGTATCTAGCTTGAAGCGGATTCTAAGCTTAATAAATTTGTAACTAATGTATGTCATGTATATTTGAGGAATAACTGATAGCCACATTACGTAATCAAAAGAAAAGCTAGCTACTATACCTCCAAGCAATCCAGAGATCCCGTATGCTATGTGTTCCGCAGAGCTGGTTTTACCAAGATGCTCATCATAATCGCCTTCTAGCCCCTCATCTGCGAGGGTGTCGTGAAGGAAGGCATCGTTGTTGCCACTATAAAAAGAGCGAGACAAGCCTTCCAAAATGGCTCCGGCCACGAGCCACCAGTATGAGAGACCGATGGCATAGAGAACGAAAGCTATCACCCTCGCCCAGGAGCCAAGGATAATGGTACCGCGTCGCCCCACTCGATCAGACCAGATACCGGTCGGAACTTCAAAAATTGCTGAGGCAAGCATGGTGATACCAAAAATTGAAGCTCCTAGAGCGTAAGAGCCAGAAACCCGCGAAAAATAGATGATCGCTAGAGGCGCAAAAAAAGTAAACCCAATGAGAAAATTGAAAATCTTTAGTAGGCGGATATTTTTCTTGTACATGAGAGTAATTATATTCCAAAATGAAGTGTATCGATGATTCGAATCATCGATACACTGTAATATTAGTTATAAGCAAATTGTTTGGTGATCTTTGATTGGTAATACAAATAGACGGGGAGGGAAAGGATGACGAGGGCGAGGACAATGAGGAGTAAATTGATTTGAGAATTTGTGATACAGATGTAGGTAAAGGCCAAGCCAAGCAAGCGACCAAAGGCGAGGACGATTTCGCGACCAGGGAAGGCTACTTTCAGATCCAAATTTTGGTCTACCATAAGTGCAGTTGTAATATTCCAGAAGATTGGAATCATAAATTGAATGATGCTAGTAATGATGATCCAGATTGGAAGCGATTTGAGACCAAAAATAAGCCCAATGGTAGATAGCGACAAAATGAGAGTAATTGGGGTCAATAGATAACTCCTTTTGCCTGATTTGTCGGAGAAATGGCCTAGCAATAATCCGGCAATAGTTCCGACGAGTGAAAGGTAGGCTAGATACTTGCCATATCCTGCTGGACTTGAAATAAAATGAAGTGTTGAAAGCGGGATAAAAGCAAAGATAACGGATTCCCAAATACCTTCAATGAGGATAGGAATACGAATCGCGCGAATTGATTGTAGTGATTGAGAGAGGCGATAGGTGATTTTGAAATCAACCTGCTTAAAAGTAAAGGCATAAGCCAAACAAAACGAAAGAAGAGAGATCATCCAGAGATAATTGATGTGGTAGGTTGCGAGGAAACCGGCGAGAAGCGGAGCAAAAACAGAGATGACAGGACTCACGGCATACATGACTCCCCCACTGATGCCGGTTTTGCCTTTGGGAGTATAGAGGAAATGGCCTACATTGTAATAAACGAAAAATAGAGCCAAGGAAATGCCGGCAAAAATATACGTCAAATAAACTTGAAAAGCGAAGTGAGCGTTTACGATAGAAACAACTGCAAATAAATCAGAAATAATGGCTAGACGCCAAGATAATTTGGCTGAGGGTATCCTGACAAAGAGTAAAACCAAGAGCATAGGAATAAACTGCAAAGCATTGGCCAAAAACATTTGATTGATAGTGATTCCTTGACCCAACAAATAGGCTGGAATAATGGAGGAGCTGACACGACTAAACCAAGCATAGGCAGCATAGAGGATGAGAAGCGATGTGAATTTTTGGTTATTCATGGTGATTCTTGGCGAGGTATAGTTCAAAGTATTTGAGGGCGGTGATGGTTGGACCATCCTTGATAGTGCCGTCAGCAATCAAATTTGTGAGGTCTGGAAGAGAGACCCATTTGAGTTGCATCCCCTGCTCGGACGGTTCTAGATCACGCTCTCCTAGTGTCCAACTCGTCGCTACATAGAGATAACCGAGCTGATTCATCGTACCTAGTGCCGGATAAAAGCTAGCAATCTGCGTCAAATCATGGGCAATTAAGCCAGTTTCTTCCTGAAGTTCTTTTTGGGCAGCCACTAGTGGAGAATCTAATTCGGCGTGACCCATGGGGAATTCCCAGGAGAAAATTTCGGCCGAGGGTCGATACTGCCCCACTAAAAGCAACTTGGTTCCATCCCATGGAATAACAACAGAGAAAGGTTCTTTGCGCACGATACCATAGACTACTTTGTCGCCATTATCCGTCTCCAACTCATCTTCGGTAACCGTCATATAGCGGTTTTGATACACGGGTTTGGAACTGAGTGTTTTCCAGGTCATACACTTATTTTAACAGCCCTGAGGGCTAAAAAGAGCGGGAACTCGGCGCGGGCGCGATTTTCACTTTTGGCTGCTTTGCCTACGCTCAATTTGTTCGAGGTCCACTCTTCTAGATCGTTGACCAACATCCCCGTGGCTTTGAGTGCTTTGACGTAGTACTGCAGGGGCTGATGATAAGACCAAGTGAGCGGAGAATCAGATAGTCCTGGGTGAGCATTGATGGGGATCTCAAGGGGCGAGAGGTAGCGATTGACCCGGCGGTACTCTAGCTTGTTCGCCTCATCTATCTCCCAACTACTCTGGCGAGGAATGCGAAAACAAGGGTGATTCATGACTATCACTAAATCGCCACCTGGTTTGAGTGAGAGCGCTATATTGGCTATGGTCAGCGCGGCATCTTGCATATTTTGGATCGCCAAGATGCAGACTGCATGATCAAATGAGTCGGCAGGAGTCGGGATACCACGAGCGGCATCGGCGACGTAGTAGGAGTGTTGGCTATTTTTATCTAGCTTTTTGGCTTCTGTAAGGAGATCTTTGGAGATGTCGATACCAGTGTAAGTGACCCCTGGAGAGAGCGTGCGTAGACTCCTTGCCCACAAACCAATATCTAGAACTGACTTATGATCTTTGGGATTGAGAATTTTTTTGAGACTCGA
>Ga0210004_1001711_pt1 | contig 12756 bp, 13 predicted proteins | sample CryGey13umfilter_FD_185450 | JGI IMG/M metagenome (GOLD analysis project Ga0210004, IMG submission 185450) | Groundwater microbial communities from aquifer in Utah, USA - Crystal Geyser 4/8/14 3 um filter (SPAdes) (version 3) | ecosystem: Environmental > Aquatic > Deep subsurface > Groundwater...
AAATTAAATTGAGAAATAAATTAATAAAAGGAGTTTTAGGAAAAATTAAAGGTTCCCATTTAAACGGCCATCCTCAAAAGAGATTACCCAATAATGCTAATTTCTGGTTTGAATTTATTGAAGGAGAATCAATGGTTATTCAACTTGATTTAATAGGAATCGCCGCTTCAACTGGTTCAGCTTGTTCTTCAGCCAAATTAGAACCCAGCCATGTCCTTTTGGCAATTGGTTTGAAACCGGAAGAAGCCCATGGCTCTTTGAGATTAACTTTAGGAAGATGGACTACAGAAAAAGAAATTAATTATGTTTTAAAGGTCTTACCAGAAACAATAAAGAAACTAAGAAAAATTTCCCCATTCAAGAAAAGTTTTAAATTTTAAACATATGAAACTTTATTCAAAAGAAGTGATGAAACATTTTATACACCCCCAAAACGTGGGAAAAATGAAAAATTATGATGGGCTAGGGAAAGCCGGAAATTTAAAATGTGGTGATATTATGTATCTTTACATTAAAGTAGGGAAAGATGAGGGAGGAAAGGAAATTATCAAGAATATTTCTTTTGAAACTTTTGGCTGCACTATCGCAATAGCCAACACTAGCCTTCTCACAACCATGGTAAAAGGGAAGACTTTAAAAGAAGCTTTAAAAATTACAAAAGAGGATTTACTGAAAAGATTTGGCCGTGTTCCTCTCGTAAAAATCCACTGTTCTTTATTAGCAGTGGATGCCCTTGGAGAGGCAATTTATGATTATTTATCAAAAAATAAAAAACCGATTCCAAAAGAACTTCGAGAGCGTCATGAACGAGTGGAAAGAGACAAAGAAATTATAGAAATAAGACATAAAGAACTAGTAGAGATAGAAGAGGAACTTCATCAGAAAACAAAACATATAAAATGATGAAAAATTACGGAGCGAAAATATTTGGCGAACGAAAAAAGCTTAGAAAATTATTAAAATTAGCAAAAACAAATAAATATTCTGCCCCGCAATTAGCAGCGATTTTTAAATGTAATGTGAAACCTATTCATGGAGCATTAAATAAGGCAGGAATATATTTACCTAATTTAGGAGAATTCAAGAAAAAATATAAATGTAATGATAAATTCTTTACAAAATTAAATCCCATCTCTGCTTACTGGTTAGGTTTTATTGCTGCTGATGGTTGCTTATATTTGAGAGACGGAAAAAAGAAAAGTTTTTATATCGCTTTAAACTATTCTGATGCACAACACTTAAAAAACTTTAAAAAAATAATCGAAACTAATGCTAAAATTGGATATGTTAAAAGCAATAATAGTGTTCACATTGGTTTCTATTCAGTAGATAAACTTTTTGATTCGCTTGTAAAATTGGGGATTAAACCAAATAAAAGATTAAGAATTGAAAATGTACTGGTCCCAAATAATTTAATGTCTCATTTTATTCGAGGCGTATTCGATGGTGATGGTTCTTTGAGTGGAAAAAAGATTACTCATGTTCAGTTTCAAATAGCTGGTTTTAAACCCCTATTAAAACAAATTCAAAATATTCTCATAAAAGAGTGTAATGTTCGCAGAGTTAAAATTTATCCTCTTACTTATAAAAAGACTGGCAGAGCATTTAGACTCCAGTACACTGGTGCTCAAATTTTCAGAATATTAGATTTTTTATATAAAGGATCTATAAATTCAACTAGATTGAAAAGAAAATATAAAAAATATAATATGTTTAAGATAAAATTTAGAAAATAAAAAATGGATAAAAATAGAAGAGGAAATGTATAAGAAAAAATTATGAGGAAAAAAGTTGTAGTTGCAATGTCGGGAGGATTGGATAGTTCGGTGGCAGCAGCTCTTTTAAAGAGGGCTGGAGGCGATGAACTTCGTTCATCTTCACGCTTCGCCAACGCTCGCGTTTTTGATGTAATTGGAGTTTTTATGAAGTTTTGGTCAGAGCCGAAAAAAGACGGTTTGATTGGGGCCTTAAATAGATGTTGCTCGCCGGAAGCGGAAGTTAGGGCAAGAAAAGTGGCGAAAATTTTAAAAATTCCTTTTTATGTATTTGATTTCGAAAAAGAATTTAAAAAAAGAATCGTTGATTATTTTTTGGAGGAATACAAAAAAGGAATTACTCCAAATCCCTGCGTAGTTTGCAACAAAGAAATTAAATTTGGACTTCTTCTCGGAAAAGCGTTGGCTTTAGATGCCGATTTTATTGCGACAGGCCATTATGCGAAAAAAAAGAAAATAGAAAACAGAAAACAGAAAATAGAATATAAACTATTGCAAGCAAAAGATAAAAATAAAGATCAGAGTTATTTTTTGTGGATGCTAAATCAGAAGCAATTGAGCCGAATTTTATTTCCCATTGGATACTACACAAGGGAAGAAGTTGAGAAATTAGCAAAAAAGTTTAAATTGCCGGTTCTAAAAGCAAGAAAATCAGTTGAAATTTGTTTCATTCAAACGACAATCAATGATTTTTTAGCTCGACATCTCAAACAAAAACCGGGCCAAATTATTTACTCAACACCCGGTGTTGAATATCGGGTAATTGGGCGACATCGAGGGTTAGCTTTTTACACCATTGGCCAGAGAAAGGGGATAGAGCTTCCGGGAGGCCCTTACTATGTTTTGGGTAAGGATTTGAAAAAAAATATTTTAATTGTGACAAAAAATGAAAAAGATTTATTAAAAAAAGAATTAATTTGCAAAAATGTAAATTGGATTTCTGGTAAAGTACCAAAATTACCACAAAAGGTAAAAGTAAAAATTCGCTATCGTCACGAACTCGCTCGAGCCGCAATATACAAAATACTAAATACAAAATACAAAATACTATTTAGCTCGCCTCAGCGCGCCATCACTCCTGGCCAGTCAGTTGTTTTTTATAAGGGCCAACAACTTTTGGGCGGTGGAATAATTTGCTAAAATAATCTCTCTTGACAACACTTTTGGCTTCGTATAATATTATAAAATACCCCCCAGGGGTGGGTTTTGGAAAAATATGAAAAAATCTTTTAAAAAACAAATTTTAAATCGGATGAATTATCTCTCAGGCCATCTGGAAGGTATAAAAAAGATGATTAAAGGTGATAAATATTGTATTGATATTATCAAACAAAACGAAGCAGTAATTGCCGCAATTAAAAAATTAAACCAAATGGTTTTGGAAAATCACTTAAATACCTGTGTTACTCAAGCCATTAAAAGTCGAGATAAAAAAGAGAAAACTAAAAAAATCAGAGAGATTTTGGAGATATTCCAAAATTCTACTAAAAAATAAAATGGAAAACTCAACTAATCAAGAAAGTTGCTGTAAAAAAACTGACTCAAGGCCAGATAAGAAGGGATTTATATCAGGAATATTATATGGCTTGGCTCCACATACTTTTTGTATTGCTTTTATTACCCTTTCTGTTTTAGGAGCAACAACGGCAACGACTTTATTAAAACCACTTCTTTTGAATCCTTATTTTTTCTATATTTTAATAGCTATATCTTTTGTCTTTGCCACTATTTCAACCATTTTCTATTTTAGACGCCTCGGATTTATAATCTTAGATAAAACCGAAGGAGGATTGGAGCTGAGCTTTTTGCCAGCCGGATTTAAAAGAAAGTGGAAATATCTCTTGACCCTTTATGGGACAACTATTTTTATTAATTTGCTTTTATTTATGGTGATTTTCCCAATTACGGCCAATCTTAATTCAGGAACAAATTTAACAGCTGCCATAGGAGATGCTTTCCGAGGCGGCGGAGAATCACAACTTTCTGAATCGGGTTCTTTATTAACTCTCCGGGTTGCAATTCCTTGCCCAGGACACGCCCCTCTTATTACTGGAGAATTGAAAAAAATTAATGGTGTAAAAGATGTCAAGTTTAGGTTTCCAAATCTCTTTGATGCTAGTTATGATTTAGGGCCAACAACGAAAGAGGAGATACTTTCTTTGAATGTTTTTAATACATATAAGGCTACTGTCATAAATGAACAAAAAGGGGAAGCGGATGAACAATTAATAAATAATCCTGGAATAACTCAGCCATTGCCCGGCGGCTGCGGCGGTGGCGAAGGAGGTTGTGGCTGTGGCTGCGGAGCAAGATAAAATAATTTTAAGATGAACAATAACAATCAAAAAACTGAAGAAAAAATGGAAAAGACCAGGGAGGTTCAATTTGGAATCATTGATATAAAAGGAATGCATTGCCAAAGTTGTGCTGAATTAATAGAGAACAAATTAAAAGCACTAAATGGAGTAGAAAAAATAAAAGTAAAATTTATTAAAGAGAAGGCGTTGATTTGGTTTAATCCAGCGATAATAAGCCTCGATATTCTAAAAAGAGAAATTGAGAAGATGGGTTATAAAGCCAGCGTTAGAGAGAAAATGACTGATGTTGGCAATAATGTTTCTAAAGAAAAAGTTATTAAAATTAGACTGGCGAAACCGAATGTTTTAATAATATTAATCGCCATAGCGTTAGTTTTAACCTCTATAAATCTTTATTGGACCGCTAATTTGGCAAATCAAGTTGCTTCTCTGACCAGTGGAATTGCTACTGAACCCAGCGAACAGTCTGGAGGGACATTAAGAGAAGTTCAACCTCAGCAGGAGCAGCAACAGCCCTCGAGAATAGAAGTTAGCGTTGATGACGATCCGGTAAGAGGCTCTGAAAATGCTCCTGTTACCATAATTGAATTTTCCGAATTCGAATGTCCTTTCTGTGGAAGGTTTTTCCAACAAACCTTGCCTCAAATTGAGGAAAATTATATTAAGACAGGTAAAGTGAGGCACGTTTTTCGTGATTTTCCCCTGACTTTTCATCAATACGCTCAAAAAGCAGCCGAAGCCTCAGAATGCGCAGATGAACAGGGCAAATTCTGGGAATACCACGACAAATTATTTGAAAATCAGAACGCACTCGATACAGGTAGCCTTAAACAATATGCAAAAGATTTGGGATTGGATACGGCGAAGTTCAATAGCTGTTTAGATTCGGGCAAAATGACTTCAGAAGTTCAGAAAGATTTTAGCGATGGGGCACAATCTGGCGTGAGCGGGACGCCAACATTTTTTATTAACGGAATTCAAATAGTCGGTGCCCAACCCTACAGCGCATTTGAACAATTAATTGAGCAAGAGTTAAACAAATAAGTTTTATGAAAAATACCAAAATTTTAGTTGTATTTTTTTGTTTAATATTTTTAATTGTTGCTATTTTTACAAAAGGATTTGGCCTTTTTAAATCAAGTCAAACTAATTCTGACGGTTTTGTGAATATCCCCCTATCCGAGGTGACTAGTAATGCTAAATGGTATGGATATGATTTGGGTGGAGAAAAAATAAGGTTTTTTGTGGTTAAAACCAGTGATGGAAGTATAAAAACAGCCTTTGATGCTTGTGATGTGTGTTATCGCTATAAAAAAGGATATCGCCAAGAAGGAGATTATATGGTCTGTAACAATTGCGGGAATCGTTATCCAATGGTGGGTCTAGGAACCGAAAATAAAAATCCCGGCGGGTGTTGGCCAGGCTACCTGCCAAATATTATCCAAGGAGATAATGTTCTTATTAAAAAATCTGATTTGGAAAACAATCGCTGGAGAGTATTATGAGGTTTAAATTAGTAATTTTTATTTTAATTCTGATTCTGGGAGGGATTATCTTTTTCTTTTGGCAAAAAAGACCAAACGAGGAGGTTCCCTTAGAATTGGGATTGCCAAAAATTATGAAAATTTCTAGCTCTGTTTTTGAAAATAATTCCAAAATTCCTTCAAAATATACTTGTGATGGAGAAGATATTAATCCACCTTTAGAAATTAAAGGCATTCCAGGCGGGACAAAGAGTTTGGTTTTAATAATTGATGATCCCGATGCGCCAACGGGAACCTTTTTGCATTGGTTAGTTTTCAATATTAGCCCCGATGTTTCTTTAATTGAAGAAAATAGTCTACCAGAAGCGGCAATTCAGGGAAAAAATGGTTTTGGAAAAGAAAATTACGGAGGTCCTTGTCCGCCACTTGGAGAACATCGCTATTTCTTTAAAATTTATGCTTTAGATAAAAAATTAGATTTGCCATCGGGTTCAAAATTGAAAGAAGTTGAAAAAGAAATGGAAGGCCGCATTTTAGATCAATCCCAATTAATTGGCCTCTATAAAAGAAAATGAAAAAAGGAATATTTAAAATTTCGGGGATGGATTGTGTTTCTTGTGCTAGAAATATTGAGTCCCGGGTTAAAAAACACCCGGGTGTTTTGACAGTTAATGTTGACTTCGCCAGTTCAAAAATGTTTGTTGAGGCAGAAGATTCGGTTTCAGACAGCAATTTAAAAAAGATTGTTGAGGAATTAGGATATAAGATTTTAGAAGAAGAAAGCCAGGAAGAAATTGAAGAAAAAAAACTTGTGGAACAGGCAAAACTTCGGGCAATTTGGGCCTTGATTTTGAGTGTTCCTCTGATGGGAACTATGGCAATGATGTACCTTAAAAAACCTCTTTTTGGTTCTCCTTTTTTACAACTTACACTGGAAGCCATTTTGGCATTTATTGTTGTTTATATCATTGGTTTTAAGGTCCATCTCTCGGCTTTGAGAGCTATTCGCCAGTTTTATGCCAATATGGATGTTTTGATTTCAATCGGTACTTCAGTTGCCTTCTTTTTTGGAGTGGTAGCTTTTTTTGTTGAAGTGCCGGTATTTTTTGAAATTGCCGCTTTCATTATGGCCTTTCAGTTATTAGGAAGGTATTTAGAAACAAGAGCAAGAGGAAAAACCTCCGAAGCCCTGAGAGAACTTTTGAAATTGGGAGCCAAAACCGCCAGGATTTTAGTAGATGGTAAAGAGAGAGAAATTCCAATTGAGGAATTAAAAGTGGGAGATATTATAGTTGTCAGGCCGGGCGAAAAAATCCCGACCGATAGTAAAATTATTGAGGGGCATTCGGCAGTTGATGAATCAATGGCAACAGGCGAGTCCCTTCCAGTGGAGAAAAAAGTGGGAGACCGGGTTATTGGAGCGACAATTAATCAGGAAGGGCTTTTAAAAATTGAAACAGAAAAAGTTGGCAAAGATACTTTTTTTGCCCAAGTTGTCAAACTTGTTGAAGAAGCCCAAAGGTCGCGCATTCCCATTCAGGAATTTGCCGATAAAATTACTTCCTATTTTGTGCCGGCAGTTTTAATAATTGCCTTAGTGACGGTTGTTGGCTGGTTGATTTTGGGAAAATTTTTTGTGGCAATTGTGGCAGCAATTACGGTTTTAATTATTGCCTGCCCCTGCGCTTTGGGTTTGGCTACTCCGACTGCCTTGACTGTCGGCATCGGCCGGGGAGCGAAACAGGGAATTCTTATCCGTCGGGGGGAGGCAATTGAACTAATGGGTAAAACCAAAGTAATAGTTTTAGATAAAACCGGCACTTTGACCAAAGGAGCTCCGGAAGTAGCCGATGTTAAGCCTTTTGAAAAGGGGATAGGCGATGAAGCTATCACTTCATCTTCACGCTTCGCTAACACTCGCGTAAATGAAGATGAACTTTTGCAAAAAGCAGGTTCAGCTGAATCTGGCTCTGAACATCCGTTAGGAAAAGCAATTGTTAAAAAAGCCAAAGAAAAAGGAATTGAAGTTTTAGAACCCAAAAACTTCAAAGCTATATTTGGCAAAGGCGTGATGGCAGAAATTAATGGGAAAAAGATTTTGGTTGGAAGAAAAGAGTTAATGGAAGAAAATAACTTAGATGTTTCAAGCGCTCAAGAAATGGTAAGCCAACTTCAAGAAGAAGGGAAGACCGTGATGTGGGTAGCTGAAGAAGGGAAGAGAGTTTTGGGCGCAATAGCCGTAGCTGACACCTTAAAAGACGAAACAAAAACAGCTGTAGAACGACTTCATAAAATGGGATTTAAAACAATAATGCTGACCGGAGACAATCAAAGAACCGCCAAAGCCATTGCTAAAAAAGTTGGGATAGACGAGGTTATTGCTGAAGTTTTGCCAGACCAAAAAGTTGAAGTAATAAAGAAATTGCAAAAAGGAGGAGAAATTAAAGTAGCAATGGTCGGCGATGGAATAAACGATGCCCCAGCTTTAACTCAGGCTGACGTGGGTGTGGCTATTGGTACAGGAACTGACATTGCCATTGAGGCGGGTGAAATTACCCTAGTTAGAGGTGATTTAATAGCTTTGGTTAATGCTATTTTATTAAGCAAAGCAACTTTTAAAACTATTCGCCAAAATCTCTTTTGGGCGTTTATTTATAATGTTGTCGCACTTCCGGTGGCCGCTTTTGGAATTTTGGCAACAATGATAGGACCAATTATTGCCGCAGCAGCTATGGCTTTTAGTTCTTTATCAGTTGTCTCAAATTCTTTACGATTAAGAAAAATAAAATTACAATAAAGAATTACACTCTTAAATAAAAATGAGTATTTTATTTTGTATCTTAGTTAGTACATTTTTGGTTAGCCTTATTGCTTTCATTGGGATTCTTGTTTTATTTTTGAAAGAAGAACTTTTGAATAAAATTTTATTAATTTTAGTGGCTTTTTCAGCCGGGGCTTTAATTGGCGGAGCATTTCTGCACTTAATTCCAGAAGCAATCGAGAAAGTAGGCATCGATGAGGCTGCCCTTTTGAATCTATTTTTTTACTTAATTTTTGGTTTTTGCACCTTCTTTATTTTAGAGAATTTTATCAGGTGGCATCACCATCATGCGGTAGCACATCCGGAAATAATGCCCTTCTCTTATTTGATTTTGGTTTCAGACGGAATTCACAATTTTATCGACGGTTTAATTATCGCTGCTTCTTTTGTCGTTTCTTTTCCGATTGGAATAGCAACTACTTTAGCAGTGGTCCTGCATGAAATCCCGCAAGAGCTTGGAGATTTTGGAGTTTTAGTCTACGGCGGCTTCAAAAAAGTTCAGGCTCTCTTTTTAAACTTTTTATCGGCAATTTTGGCAATTTTTGGCGGCTTTTTGGGATTTTTACTCTCAAAAAAAATTGGAGAGTCTATCATTTTTCTTTTACCTTTTGCCGCCGGTACTTTTATTTATATTGCTAGTTCGGATTTAATTCCCGAAATTAAACATAAAGAAAGTCTTAAAAAATCATTGGTTCATTTTTTTGTCTTTTTACTTGGGATAATTTTAATGTTATTAATGAAATTAGTGTAATAATGAAAAAAGTTTTTTGGACTCCAACCCACCCACCACCCAACAAGGAAAAATCATCGCCACCCACCCACCACCCATTAAGGTTTTGGTTATTATTATTAATAATTATTTTTTTACTTTTTGGGGCAAAAGTTAATTTTAGTTTGGCCCAAAATCAAGCGGAGATTAATTTTTTCTATAGCGCCATTTGTCCTCACTGCGCCAAAGAAGAAGAATTCTTAAAAGAATTAAAAAATCAATATCCAGAAATTGAGATTAAAGAATACGAAGTCATTTCCAGTCAGGAAAATCAAAAAATTTTAAATGAATTTTATGAAAAATACCAGGTTCCTCAGAAAGAAAGAGGATGGGTGCCGGTGACCTTTACTCCGACAAAATATTTTATCGGTTTTACTGAGCAAATTGGAGCCGAAATTGAAAGCTGTATAAAAGAGTGTTTATTAGGAGAAAAACCGACTTCTCAAAAAATTAAAATTCCAATTTTAGGAGAGGTTGATCTTTCGAAAATGTCTTTACCAGTTTTAACTCTAACCATTGGGGCTTTAGATGGATTAAATCCTTGTGCTATGTGGATTTTATTATTTTTAATTGCTCTTTTAATAAATACTCGCTCAAGAAAAAGAATGTGGCTAATTGGCGGAACTTTTATTTTAGCTTCAGGCATTGTCTATTATCTTATTTTAACCGCCTGGTTGAATTTATTTTTAGCAATTTCCTATGTAAATTTAACTAGAATTTTGATTGGTGTTTTTGCCTTAGGAGTAGGGGCTTGGCAAATTAAGACTTTCATTGGATATCGAGGAGTTTGTCCAGTTACTGATGGAAGTTCAAAACTAAGAGATAAAATAAAAAATGGTTTGAGAGTTCAGGCAGAAAAAATCGCCATTTCTCCTTTCACTTTCGCAATTTTAGGTGGGGTAATTCTTTTAGCTTTTGGAGTGAATCTGGTTGAATTTTTCTGTTCAGCTGGCCTGCCAGCAATTTATACCAGAATTCTTACTTTGAGTCAGATTTCTACCCTGAGTTATTATTTTTATCTTTTACTTTATACTTTTATTTTTATGTTAGACGATTTAATTGTTTTTTCTTTAGCGGTAATTACTCTAAGTAGAATTGGCTTTACTGAAAAATATAATTATTGGTCAACTTTAATTGGGGGTTTGTTAATTTTAGCTTTAGGGATTCTATTAATCTTCAAGCCCGAGCTTTTAATGTTTGCCGGGTAGTGAAATTTCGACTCGCTTCGCGATATTTGGTTTTCTGGAAGAAAACCCTGTCGAAATTCTACTACCCGGTTTGGCTAAATTTTGAAATTTTGTTATACTATTATTATACTAAAAGGTCGGCAATCCTTAAAAACCAAAAACTATGCTCGAATTAAAAGATAAAGTAGCCATTATTACTGGAGCCAGAAGGGGAATGGGAAAATCTCATGCTCTAAAGTTAGCCAAAGTTGGGGCGAAAGTAGTGGTTTCCGACATTTCTCAAGAGGAATGTCAATTAGTAGTAGATGAAATTAAAAAAGAAAAAGGCGAAGCGATCGCTGTCAAATGCGATGCGACTAAAAAAGAGGAAGTGGATAATATGATTAAGGCGGCTGTTGATAAATGGGGCAAGGTAGATATTTTGGTCAATAATGCCGGGATTTGTCAGTTCAAACCATTTTTAGAACTAACTGAAGAAGAATGGGATAGAACGCTGAATATTAATCTTAAAGGATATTTTTTGTGCGCCCAGGCAGCAGCCAAAGAGATGGCAAAGCAGAAATCGGGAGTGATAATCAATATTGCTTCGGTGGCTATGGGTCAGCAGGGAATAGGTTTCCCCAATATAGTTCACTATTGTGCCTCAAAGGGCGGAATTGTCGGGATGACCGAAGCTTTGGCTGTGGAATTAGCTCCCTATAATATCAGGGTTAATGCTATTTCTCCGGGAATGATAGAAACGCCAATGATTGATCCGGTAAAGCAAGACCCTAAAATAATGGAGGCAATGTTGGCCAGAGTTCCTATGCGTCGAGTTGGAAAACCAGAAGAGGTGTCTAATTTAGTTCTCTTTTTAGCTTCCGATGTCTCTTCTTATATGACTGGCTCAACCGTAGTAATTGACGGTGGCTGGTTAGCTAGCTAAAAATGAAAGAAAAAATCACGGAAAATACCACTCTGGCTGAGATTTTAGGAAAGCCAGAATTGGTTAAAATCTTGACGAAATATAATTTGCCTTGTTTGGGTTGTCCTTTGGCTAAATACGAAATGGAAAATCTAAAAATTGGGGAGGTGTGTAAAATGTATAACATTAATGTCCAGAAATTACTCGGAGAGCTAAACAGGGTTTACAAGAAGTAATTTTTGTGATAATATTAAAATATGTTAGAAAAATTGACTAAAAGTTTAATACCCGTTGCTATTTTCGTTGCCGGACTTCTCATTGCTGGCGCTTTGGTCTATGTAAATCAAGGAAAAGTTGAAGAAAAAATTTCTGAAGGTTTATCTTCCCAACAGGCAGCGGAAAAGGCGATAAATTATATTAATCAGAATGTGCTCCAGCAAGGCACAACCGCTTCTCTAGTAAATGTGACCGAAGAAAACGGAGTTTATAAATTCCGCCTTAAAATTGGCAGTAATGAATTTGACTCCTATGTAACCAAAGATGGTAAGCTTCTTTTCACCGAAGGTATTAATATAGAGAAAAAACCTGCTTCTGCCCAAGGAGAGGGAGGCGAAACTACTCAGGAGATTTCAAAAAGAGACATCCCCGATGTTAAACTTTTTGTGATGTCATATTGCCCCTATGGCCTTCAGGCCCAAAAAATGTTTTTACCGGTTTATGATTTATTAAAAGAAAAGGCAGAAATGGGAGTATATTTTGTTAACTACATAATGCACGAGAAACAGGAAATCGATGAAAATTTAAGGCAATATTGTATTCAAAAAGAAGAAAAGGAAAAATACTATAATTATTTGGGTTGCTTTGTTAAAGAAGGAGACGAGGAAGAAGGATTCGAAAAATGTCTTTCCGAAGCAAAAATTGATAGAGATAAAATGAACTCTTGCATTTCCCAAACTGACCAAAAATATAAAATTACCCAGATGTACAATGACAAAAGTACCTGGCTTAACGGAAATTTTCCAAAATTTGATGTCCATACCGATCTTAATGAAAAATATGGAGTACAGGGTTCGCCAACTATTGTCATTAATGACAAGGTAGTTGAGGTGAGTACGCGCTCGCCAGAGAAATTTAAAGAAACCATTTGCCAGGCTTTCAATTCGTCGCCAGCTGAATGTTCTCAAGCCTTATCTGATACCGCTTTTTCTCCAGGTTTTGGTTTGGAACAAGGTGTTTCTGGCAGTAGCGGAGGTTGTGGGCAATAAAATCTAAATTTATGGTAAAAATTTATACCACTCCCGCCTGTCCTTATTGTTTTACTTTAATGGAATTTCTAAAAGAGAAAGGTATTGAATTTGAAGAAATCGATGTTTCCAAAGATGAAAAAGCCAGAGATGAAATGATAAAAAAATCAGGCAGGTTAGAAGCACCTATCATAGAGATTGATGGCCAGATTGTGGTAGGATTTGATAAAGAGAAAATTTGTAAACTGTTAAAT
>Ga0210004_1001713_pt1 | contig 12747 bp, 11 predicted proteins | sample CryGey13umfilter_FD_185450 | JGI IMG/M metagenome (GOLD analysis project Ga0210004, IMG submission 185450) | Groundwater microbial communities from aquifer in Utah, USA - Crystal Geyser 4/8/14 3 um filter (SPAdes) (version 3) | ecosystem: Environmental > Aquatic > Deep subsurface > Groundwater...
AATTATTATTACACCACTCGATTGGTGTTTTGTATTTTAAAGTTTGATGTGAGCGTTCAAAATTGTAAAACATTAGCCACTCGGTTAACCGTTGATTAGCTTCAATTAAACTGTCTCGTGCCAGATGTAGTTATATATTCGTTCATCTTCATGTGTATTAATTTTAAGAATTGAAGTATCAAATAAATTAAACTCAAGTCGCATATGAAAATATTTATTTGAATTTGTATCGGGTTCGGGTGGTTTTATTCTCGATATAAGCAAAGTGCTTTTTAATTTTAAAATAATCTTAAGTTCTTGAGCCAACTCACTTAAGATAACTATCTTATTATTTTTCATATCTTTATTTTGCAAATATACCACCCGAAATATCAAAGAATTTTTCAAAGAAATTTACAAGTTTATTAAGTACACTTTCACGTTTTTTAGTACGTTCACCGGTTGGAGAAAAACGAGATACAGGAGGTAAGATCTTAGCAACAGCAGTACCAGTTGTTGCTACACTTCCATCACGGAACGAATTTTTCACAAATTTATAAGTCTCGTCATGATCAAGATTTTCATTGGTAATAATTTGCTCAAGTTCCTCAATCCTTTTTTTGTCTACAAAATTCTGCCACTCACCATCGACCGATGAATGGACATCAAGCGAAGTGATAAATTGATTTATGAGATCTTTTTTGTTGCGTAATTTGACGCTTGAGTCTATTGCTTTGTTGATATCAATCAGAATCTCACGATTCTTATTATGATCTTCGTGATATTTCTTGATGAGCCCCAATACATAATCAATATTTATTTCTACCTGCTTAATTAACTCCATTTCGAAAACCAAGTCATCATTAATATTTTCTTGATCAACTTCTGTATTCTTTCGAAATTCATTGTAGAGATCGATATATGCACTGTGATAATCTTGAATATCGCGTTCACTTAAAATTTCGTTGCCAGTAAACTCATCAAAGGTTGTCAAAATATTCCGTACTCGTAAAATTCCCCCATATAGCTTAATAAAATCTTTTTGATTTTGTTCGCCAACGATTCTTTCTCCAACTGGAAATCTTTCCAAGAGTTCTTTTACTAAACTTGTGTATCCCCGCACCTGCTTTTCGCCATCTTTGTATCCGTTGTAGTAATCATCATATGCCTTCAAAAGGACTATCCCGCTTGCTTCTTTGTCTCCGAAAAGAGCTATAGATTCGTTAGTGGCTTTCTCAAGATTGCGGAAACAAACGATATTTCCGAAAGTCTTTACACTATTCAAAATGCGATTTGTGCGTGAAAATGCTTGCAATAACCCGTGTAATCTTAAGTTTTTATCTACCCACAAAGTATTAAGTGTTGTTGCATCAAAACCAGTTAAAAACATATTAACTACAATAAGGATATCAACCTCACGGTTTTTTACTCTCAGACTGATATCTTTATAATAATTTTGGAATTTATCTGATGAAGTATCATAGGACGTTCCAAACATTGTATTATAGTCAGTAATGGAATTATCAAGAAAATCTCGCGAACTTACATCAAGTCCACTCGTATCCTCAGAGTTTTCATCTATCATTCCATCGGCGTCCTCATCGTTTACCCCAAAGCTATAAATGATTGCGACCTTAAGTTTTTTATCACTCGGTACGTCATCTAGTTGTTTTTTAAACTCAGCATAATATTTTTTTGCAACATCAATAGATGAAACAGCAAATATTGAGTTAAACCCTGCCATCCTGCGGTCTTTTAGTTTATAAAAACTATTACGTTTTGTTTTTTGGTCAAAATGTTCGCGAATATAACCAACAATATTTGCTAATCGTTCAGTTGACGCCAGCACTGCCTCACGATCAATATCACTCACTTTCTTATCTTCAATATTTTCAGCTTCACGAACAGTAGAAACATAATTGACTTTAAAGGGCAAAACGTTTTTATCAGCGATTGCATCCACGATAGTATAGGCGTGTAATTTTTCACCAAATGCTTGTTCGGTGGTTTTTAAATCTGGCCGACCACCAGAAGACGCGTTCATCGCAAAGATCGGAGTGCCGGTAAAACCAAATAAATTGTAATTCTTAAACGTTTTTGTAATCGCAGCGTGCATATCACCAAATTGTGAGCGGTGGCATTCGTCAAATATAAGAACGACGTGATCATTAAAAATTGTATGCGTTGTATTGCGTCCAATAAAACGATCGAGCTTTTGAATAGTGGTAATAATAATACGTACTGTCGAATGTTCCAACTGACGTTTCAAAATTGCAGTACTAGTATTGCTGTTTGCCGCGCCTTTCTGAAATTTGTCATATTCTCGCATTGTCTGGTAGTCTAAATCCTTGCGATCAACAACAAATATAACTTTGTCTACGTACGATAATTTACTTGCCAATTGTGCTGTCTTGAAGCTTGTCAAAGTTTTCCCAGATCCGGTTGTATGCCAGATATATCCACCGGCCTCAACGGTGCCAAGCTTTTTATAATTAGTACTGACTTCTATTCGATTCAATATTCGCTCAGTTGCCACTATCTGATATGGTCGCATCACCAAAAGCTGTTGTTCAGTGGTAAATACACAATAGCGGGTCAATATATTTAAAAGTGTATGTTTAGAAAAAAATGTTTTGGCAAAATCCATTAAATCGGTGATCGGTCGGTTGATAGCATCTGCCCACCAACTGGTAAATTCATAACTACTGCTCGTACGCTTTCCTTTTTTTGCTGCCCCTTCACTTGATTCTTTGATGTGCGAAGCGCGTGTAGTATTGCTGTAATATTTTGTATGTGTTCCGTTTGAAATGATAAATAACTGAACATATTCAAAAAGTCCCGATGAAGCAAAGAAGCTTTCGCGCTGATAACGATTGATTTGATTAAATGCTTCCTGGATCGCTACTCCACGGCGTTTAAGTTCGATATGTACCATGGGCAGTCCGTTTACAAGGATTGTTACATCATAACGATTAGAACGTTGACCTTCATCTGTTGAATATTGGTTTATAACTTGCAGACTGTTATCGTGAATATTGTCTTTTTTGATAAGATAAATATTTTTTACAGTTCCGTCCTTTCGCATCAGGTTTTTGATATGATTTTCTTGGATTGTTGCGGTCTTTTCTTTGATACTTTGATTTGGATTGGCTAGCTCACTTGAAAAGAAATGTTTCCACTCAGTGTCTGTAAATGTGAAATTATTTATTTTCTCAAGCTGTAGTCGCAGATTCGAAACTAAATCAGTTTCGGAAGAGATATTTATATATTCATATGCTTGAGTTTTAAGTTGTTCAATAAAAGCTTGCTCCAACTCTGCCTCGCTCTGGTAATTTGCATCGCGAAGAAAATTGTAGTTGGCAACATACTGAGCGACTACTGTGCTCTCGTTGTTTTGGGAAATAGTTTTGTAAAAAACAGGGTTACTTGTCATATGCATTAAAATTTAACAATTTATTTCGATAGTATTCATATTGTTTTCTCCTCGCTTCAAGTTCTGCCGGCAAACCGATTGAGATATTATTTACCAATAAGTCAAACTTATCCAAAATCGTCACAATCCGTTCTTGTTCAGCAAGAGTTGGTACTGGTATCATGATTTTTGACAATTTAGGAATACTTGAATGAACAACTTTATTTTTTGAAAGACCTTTACCTTTTTGATCTATCGAATAATTTGTTGCTAAAGAATATGCGAGATATTTTGGATTCTGATTGTGCTTCATAACAACTATATCTCCACCTGCTAGGCAATTTTCTTTGCCTACATATGCGGTACTTTTTGCAATATCAACAATAGACTCACCTGTAATTGCAAAAAGTATATCTCCGGTTGAAAAGTATTTTGGATTGTTTATATATTCAATATTTGTACACGAAATACATTTTTCAAACCATGTATTGTATTTGGTATAAATTTCCCCATAACGAACGCATGGAACACCAACCTCTGTAACTTGATCTTTTTTAATTCCGGTTCCTCGCAACATGCTAGTAGCAATACTACCCAAATTATTGAACGGAATTTTCTTTTTTTGAGCATCAAATATAATAAGCTTTTCACGATAATATTCGTATTGTTTCTTTCTTGCTTCTAGCTCTGCTTCTAGCTCTGCTTCTAACTCTGTAAAGCTATTAAGAATTTTAACAATTTCTGCTTGAATTGTAAGAGATGGGAGAGGGATTTTGATTTTTGCGAAGCGCTTTTTTGAAACATTGAATCTGGTTACGCCACTTGCAGTTTTTGAAATCTGTTTTCTTGTTTGATCATCTCTAAATAAATATTTCAAAAATTCAGGCAAAAATAAATTTTTGTCATATAAATGAAAACCAAAACAGAAGCTATTTAGGTATAATGGCTCGTTAATTTTCTTAGTCAAAACAGATGACATCCCACATTCATCCGGTGTTTCTGAGGAACCAGTAAATAACACATCGCCATATTCAATTTTATGCTGGTTTTCGACATCATTTACTTTTACAAAGTCATTAATTTCTGTGTTGACTGCAATGTTTGAATATATATTCATATAGGTAACAAATTTTGCGTTACCATTACTAAAATCATCTTTACTTTTGCCGGACAAGCCACCATAAAAATTACCAAGTTCCCTAAGCTCCTTAAACTCCACACTTTTCGGGCAAAGTTTGGCGATTAGTTTTTCAATTTTATTTTGTTGATCAATCATGTTAGTGTTTTTATTAATAATTCAATAGAAGTCTTTAGTTCTTCATCTGTAAATTTTGTATTATGAGTATTTTCTGGATGATGAATTATGTTTCTGATTTTGGTGGGCAAAGTTCTTATTTGATTCTGTATGGTCCCATCTTTTTTTAATCGCATATATGTTTGATCTTGTGCAAAGCCCTTATCAATTAAATATTTTTCAAAGTCTTCTTCATAATAATACTTCTCATCTTCGAAAATAGCTTTTGCCTGAATGAAGCCATATAACTCATTGTGGAATTCAACAGTTATGACACCAAAAGCATAGTAATTAATTTCACCCCAAGTTGGGCTTGAAACTCCGAATAAATCAAATTCTCTACCAGGTTCGACTTTATTTAATCCTGCTTCTTTTGAAAAAACATTCATCGAATGAGTCTCTCTCTTATATTTTTTCAATAAATATGGCGAGTGAGTAATGATGAATATCTGGGATGTACTAGAAATTTTTTCAAGAGCATCCAATAGCTTATTCTGTGCTTGTGGGTGTAAAAACGTTTCTGGCTCATCAATAAAAAACAAAATTGGCTTTGAGGTGCCTTTACCTTTTGCTGAAGATATATCTGCATATACCTGAATTAGCGCAAGTGATAGTGCCCTTTGCATACCCGTTCCTTTTTCGGCACTTTTTGTTTCAATTCCGTTTTCAGATAAATCTATGTTTCCAGTTTTGAGAAAACTCTCAATCTCTGGTAGAGAAAAACTGAATCTAACTTCTGCATCACCATATTGCTCAGATAAAATAGTTCTTAATCTTTCTTCAACTGGTTTTAATGTAGTCGCTATACTTTTTTCACCATCACCAAATGTTTCATTATGTGATGCTTTAAACTTATTCCATGTATCAGAGTTTATAAAATCTTTAGTGATTACACTAATTATTTTTCCGCATATTTTAGTTTTTGAAAAATCAGAGACATCGCTAGAATCTGTGTCTGCCCAAACAAATTGTGCGTCAAAAAGTGCTGTAATAGTATTATCTACACCTGTAGGATTTTCAAATTGACTTGTCGTAGGGTTAAAAACACGAACATTTGCAATAGATAAGGTTTTCTTTTTCTTTTCTTGTATGATTTCATTCTCGTCACTAGAACGCATCACTCGAATGCTTTTTTCACCATTTGTATCAATTAAATATGACTGATATTTTTTTAACGCTTCAATTTGAACAAGTAACTCGAGATCGTCGCCCTTAAACTCAATTTCTACAGATACAAAATCAGATCCGTTAAGCTCGGTTTTTGTAACAACTTCATCTCGTGTTTTTTTAGCTCTAATGAAATCAATAGCTTCGAAAACTGTCGATTTTCCACAGTTGTTATCACCCACAAAAAAATTCACACCTTTGTCAAAATTTATTTCATAATCCCCTTTATATCCTTTAAAATTATGAAGTTTGATGTTTGATATAAACATAGTTTTTATTTGCTACTTCCAATATCTACAACAATTTTATCAATTGCGGTTCGAAGTTCAGTTTGCCTAGCTACAATTTGAGTAATTTTTTTGTTTAGTACTGTAATGTCTACTATCTCGCGAGTGTCTTCCCTTATGACGTAGCTTGATACTGTAATATTATAATCGTTCTCACCAATGTTTTTATTATCTACAAGTTTAGAAAAATATTTTGTGTCTTTACGAGTGATAAACGCTTCTAAGATCTTTAGACGATTTTTCTCACTCAATTTGTTTTTGTTTCCACCGCGTTCAAATTCGGCCGAAGCATCAATAAAAAGTGTTTTGTTATCGTTCTTGCTCTTTTTTAAAATGATAATACAAGTGGCGATAGTAGTACCAAAAAATAGATCAGGGGGTAGTTGAATAACAGCATCAATGTAATTATTATCAACGAGATATTTCCTAATTTTACCCTCCGCACCTCCTCGGTAAAGTACGCCAGGGAACTCAACAATTGCCGCCGTTCCACTGGTTGAAAGCCAAGAAAGCATGTGCATAGTAAAAGCGAGGTCTGCCTTACTTTTTGGCGCAAGCACTCCAGCCGGTGAAAAGCGCGGATCATTGATAAGTAACGAATTACTATCTCCTTCCCAATGTATAGAATACGGAGGATTAGAAACAATGGCATCAAACGGCTCATCATCCCAATGCTTCGGGTCTATAAGCGTATCGCCATGAGCAATATCAAAATTATTATAGTTGATATCGTGCAGAAACATGTTAATACGACACAAATTATAAGTTGTTAAATTTATTTCCTCTCCAAAAAACCCTTGTCTAACATTTTCTCGACCTAAGACTTTGGCAAATTTGAGTAGCAGAGAACCAGAGCCACAGGCTGGATCATAGACCTTATTAACTTCTTTTTTACCAACCGTTGTAATTTCAGCAAGGAGCTCACTGACTTCTTGTGGTGTATAAAATTCTCCTCCCGATTTACCAGCATTTGAGGCATACATCGTCATTAGGAATTCATATGTATCACCAAAAGCATCTATGGTGTTATCAGAATAATTACCAAGACCAAGGTCGCCGATAGATTCAAAAAGTTTTACAAGTTTTTGATTACGTTTTTCTACAGTGGCGCCAAGTTTATTGGAGTTTACGTCAAGATCATCAAATAAACCCTTAATATCATCTTCGCTATTTGCTCCTTTTGCAGAATTTTCAATATTACGAAAAATGGAAGTAAGTGTCTCATTGAGATTTGCATCATTACGTGCGTTCTTGCGAACATTGATAAAAAGTTCACTTGGCAAGATATAAAAACCTTTTTCTTTTACCGTATCGGGCCGGCCAAACTCAGCTTCTTTATCAGACAATGTTACGTAGTCAAAATCTTTTTTTCCCGCACGTCGTTCATCAGCATTAATATAGTTGGTTAAATTTTCACTAATAAAGCGATAAAAGAGTGTCCCCAATACGTACTGTTTGAAGTCCCAACCGTCCACACTTCCTCGCAAATCAGTCGCAATCTGCCAAATAGCGCGATGTAATTCTGATCTTTCCTGCTCTTTAGTCATTTTTGAATTTGAATTTTTTTTAACCATAATAAGTATTAAAAAATTATTTAATATCTTTATGCAAATATTTATAGGAATCCTTTGATAATTGAATTGCCTCGGATATTTGATGATTTTCTAGCAAATAAATATAGCTAATACCGGTTGTCCAATGACCTTTTTTAGAACAATCCTCAATTTTTATGTTTGATTTAATTAAGTCGTATGGAAAACGAAAATATATTTTTAATCCTTGCTTAAGAGGGACGATGTCAGTAAAATTTCTTCCGTGTCTAGATGAATATGCAATATATTTTTGAGTATATCTTATTTTAGTTTCCGGTATCTCTTTTACTAATTGTCTTTCAAAATCTTCCAATAATTCTTTAGTGTTAGACCAAGATTGAGAAATGAGATCTTCCAAATCATATACTTTTATTTCTTTTGATACGTCATTGACAATCTTATCCTTTGTTAGTGAGTTTATAGATTCGGTTGTTCGATATGGTTTTATAAAATTTAGAGAGATTAAATTATCGTTATAAAGTTTGATTTCGTACAGAAACATTGGGAGATCTTTAAAGTTGATGGCATTCTTTTGATAATTCGTAAACTCTGGAGAAATAAATATTATTCTAGACATTTCCCAATTAATATCTTTTTTTGTATAATTCTTTTTTAATCTTTGATTTAGTTCGAGAACAAACTCAGCTTTATTATGTAATATTGCAGATAGATATGCATAGCCCTGATCAATCACACTAAAACTTTTTTCCTTTTTATATTCGATAATCACAAACGATTTATCTTCTTCATTAAAACCTAAGGTATCAATATAAAAATCTTGTTCATTAACTTTGATATTTAATTCATTATTTAAAGAACCTGAAACAAATTTTAAACCTAAAATATTTTCCAAATTATTTTCAACGATTCCTTGCAAGTCTTTTTCCAAGTCAAACGAGGATTCCTTTAGTTCTTGAACAATCTTATCTTGCAGTTTAAAAAGCGGCATAAATATATTTTATCACTTTTCTTACCTTATAGATTATAATTTACCTAACATTTCGTAGCCTAAATCCCGACTTAGTCGGGACATGGCGAAAAACCTACAGAAGAAACGAGAGCTCCTCGTTCAGCTACCTTGACGAGTTACAGATCGAAAGGTCTGTGGGAGTCGCGAGACTTCAGTTGGCGGGGAGCTTTGTTTTTTTGGGTAAAAAACTTATGGCTAAAAATATGGCTCGTTATTATCAAGCCTGGGAACTTCGTCAACAAGGTAAAAAGTTTCGTGAGATTGGGAAGATAATGTATACCCATCTTACTCCAGTTTGCAACTTGTAAAGTTGCAATAGTGGATTAGATGGGTTTATACTGAGAAAACTTATTTCAAATCTTAAGTTTTCGTAGTATATATTAGTAGTGAACGCGCCCGCACGCTTGTTTCCTATATTAACTTCAAAATCAAACATCAAAAACAAATAAGAATAAGTAATGAGTTAAAAGAGTTGATTAAAAAATATCCAAATACTTAATTTTAATCTGTTGTTTTTGTCAACAAACGTTGCACTTCGTTTTTGAATCTGTCGAACGTAGTTGTGAATCATTTGAAAACGATTTTACCCTATAGTATAATATACTATGGCACAAGAGGTTGTCACAATAAAACCAGAATATTTTGATGCAAAATTAGCATTAAATCTTTTCTACCCATTCTTTTTTCAGGGACAGATAAGATCAGTTGCAGCGACTGCTTCTGACAAACTTTCTCTTTCTTCAAGAACTGCTCTTACTGTTGGAGCAATGCAAGGTCAATTAGAAGATTACAAAAGATTAGTGCCGCTATCTGAGGATCCATTATTTAAAGCGTCAAAAAATCTCTCCCTGCCTTTCCTTGCCTCTTTTGCTTTGCTTGGTCAAATAAGTTCTTGGCCAAATTACATATTTAATAAACGTTATCCTGAACACTCAACACAAAAGATAAAAGAAGATGCTGAATTAGTTGAAACTATTTTAAAGAAACCTGCCAAAGATAGGGATTTATTTGAGCAGTCAATGTTAAGGTATGTTCAAGATTCAAGGCGATTGTTTAGTTATTTTGTTATGGAAGAACTCATCACTCAAAGTGGGTTTGATTTGCAAAGAGATTTTGTTGTACCAATGAAACTGTTTGAGACTGAAATTGGTTATGAATTGAATGACCCTTCTCTTGAAAATAGAGTTAGAGGGTTGACAATACCTCTCCCTATTAGAGAATTAAGAGGTTGGATAGACTTTGCTGCCAAAGCAAGAGCAAGCCACAGTATCGTTAGTGCTCTTATTCCAGCATACCAATGGTTAGCTGTAACAAATGCATACCATATGGATTTAATCAGGTCTGCTTTTGAAGAAGCTCTTGGTATTGAATTAACTTGGGACGGTAAGGAATTCCAATTAACAAAAGGTTCACTAGATAGTGTTGATATTCCAGCTACAGCGCTTCAACATCCCCTATTGCAAGCTGTTCATGCAATTGTTGCAACAGACTATGGTTTAAATATGTTTACCGAACCTCAGAGAATGACTGATTTAGCAGGAATATCTGATTGGGCTTTTAGTACGAGTACTCATTTAATTGATCCTGCGATAGCAAAACCACTACTTCATTTTCCCGATATTGAACAGGTAAATTTTAATGCTTTAAAGTTACCAAAAGGTAATTTATATAGGTTTAATCAAGTCTATTCTGCAAATGCTGCTGCTCGTCAATTCTATCAACCAAGAAAAAAAGATGATCGTAAAAATAGGTAATAATTTATCACGAAATAACCAAACAAAAACAGAAAATGCCACCCCAATAAAAATGGTTATTATTTTAAATACAGTTTGTAGCTTAACTTCTCCGAAACAGATTGTTAATCAATGGAAAAATAACACTCTTTTTGATAAGATAATCTGTCGTGATCTTGATATAAAGCTATGTTTAAGATAAAGTGATTATTTATTTGATATTAAAAAATGACAGAAGCGAAAATAAAATTGACGCAACATTGTGTTTGTTGGGCTTTAACACTGCCGGGCTCTGATAGAGTTCCATTCGTTTCGGCTGATTTGAGAGATGAAGAGCACCCATGCCGTGAAGTTCTCTTTAACAGGAGTATCCCCGCTTACCAAATTGGTGCCATTGTCCGAGCAATTTCCGACGTTGCTTGCCAACTTCAGATTGAGGGTGGCGTCTGTCCAAGAGGTTTTAAAAAAGAAATGCCAAAAGAATATCGACTAAAAACTCCAAAAATAAGAACCATAGTTAAATAAGAATAACTCCAAAAAAAATGCCCTCCCCCCGACTGGAAAAGGAAAGCAAATCCTTCGACTTCACTCAGGATAAAAACCCGCCGACCGACTTTGCCTCGCCATAGCCCCGCTAAGCAGGGCGGAGGCGGGAGGGAGGCGGGAATACTGGAGATGTTTGTTTACCCAAATGCCCGAGCGAAGTCCCGCCGTCAGGCGGGACGGAGGCGCAAGATAAGACAGTAAAGAAAACTTGCGAGTACTCGGTCGTACTGTACAAGCGTTTAAGGATCAGTCAGAACTTAAGGTTGGTAAGGAACAAACAACCTTTCATCTTGTTGGTCGTTCTTGATCGCAGCTGCTGTGACGTTCATCAGCGTAGCGTTTCTAAGGCTCGGCATGTCACAAATCAACGTGCAAAGTGTCGCAATCTGGAGCCCGAAGTGGGAATCGAACCCACAGTCTAACCCTTACCAAGGGTTTGTTTTACCACTAAACTATTCGGGCTTGATAATTTCGCAAGTCCCGTAGACTCGCTCTTGCGAGGTATGAATGTAAACCATTTCAACTTTTCCATTATACTGATAGTTAAATCATTTGACAATGATTGAAATCGTCGATACAATATGTTTGGTATTACTTTATTAGTTAGTATTACAAATATGCAGTTCATTACTACAGTTACTCAAAAAGGTCAGGTGACAATACCGAAATCAATTCGTACTCAAATTGGCATTAGTCTTAACGGTCGCGTCCTTATCAAGGCTAATAACAATGCGGTTGAAATCAAGCCAACCTTTGACATTCTTGATTTAGCCGGGACAATTATTCCAAAAAAAATGAAAACTATAGATATGGCCCGCAAAGCAATGGAAAAGCATTATGTAAGAATTTGATCTAATATGGTGTTTTTTATTGATAGCAACATCTTCTTAAGAACTCTTATCAATGAGAATACTCAACAACACCAAAGCTGTGTTAAATTATTACGTTTAATCAAAAATAACAAAATCAAAGCAATCACCGGATCAGTTATCCTTGCCGAAATTGTCTGGACGTTGAATTCATTCTATCAGTTGGAAAAAGAGGTGATTACTACTGCAGTTCAAAGTATTATTAATTTGCGAGGTTTATCAATCGTTGACAATTATGATCATTCACTTGCGTTAAGTCTTTATCATAACCATTCAGTAAAATATATTGATGCCTTGATTGCATCAATCCCTTCAATCCAGACACGAGAAATAACAATTGTCACCTATGACAAAGACTTTGACAAATTAAAGGTAATTAGAAAAGAACCGGATGAAATATAATCATCTTTTTTCTTTCAACACCCAATAAAATACGATTGCTGCCGATACAATAACATTTAACGATTTATTTACTCCCCACATCGGAATCTCGACTATCTGATCCGCCAACGCAAGCGTTTCTGGCAACACGCCAAATGTTTCATTGCCAACAATCAGCGCAACTGGTGTTGAATAATCCCCTTGTGTGTAAGGAATGGATTTTAGCGACTGTTCCACCGCAACAACTTGTAACATGTAACTTGTAACATGTAACTTTTGACTTTTGACTTGAATTTTTGACTTTTGCCTTTTGATCTTTGACTTTATTTCTTCTATCGCTTCCTTCACCGTCGTCTTATATTCCCACGGTACAATTTTATATGTTCCAATCGAGGCTTTTTTGATTTTCGGATTGGGCGGAATTTCCATCTGTCCGCATAGATACATTTTTTCAACACCTATAGCATCGGCTAAACGGAATAATCCACCGATATTATAAGTATCATAAACATTCTCT
>Ga0210004_1001715_pt1 | contig 12741 bp, 11 predicted proteins | sample CryGey13umfilter_FD_185450 | JGI IMG/M metagenome (GOLD analysis project Ga0210004, IMG submission 185450) | Groundwater microbial communities from aquifer in Utah, USA - Crystal Geyser 4/8/14 3 um filter (SPAdes) (version 3) | ecosystem: Environmental > Aquatic > Deep subsurface > Groundwater...
CCCATTTCTCACGTGTCTATAAGCTAAAGATAGGGGGTCAATGGGTAGTTTCTGAAATACCAAAGAAAACAAGAGAGATAATGGAAAGGTTGAACCTACCTATTACGTAAAACGAGCAGAGTTACGGGTTAAACCCGTTTATTTCTATTATCTCATACATAGATGGGACAATCATATCCTTCTTTTGCATAATCTGCTCCTCCACATTTTTCATCAATTTTTTTGAATACTAATATACAAATAAAGAAAAATGGATATTTCAACTCTATGTTAGTTCTATTCAAATCAATTTCGCCAAAGATGTATTGAACGATACAGTTTTCTCTTATTGTAAATCTAAATAGCTGGGAAGAATATTAATCTTTCCTATCTTTTCACATTCATAAACCCAAAACCCATAGAATTCATTTCCCCGAAACCGCAGTCTAACCCGAACTGAAGTATTTTTATCTGCTCATTATCGAGATAACTGAATATGAACTCCCAGATAGAGCCGAACACCTTTTCCTCTTTTCCATTTATTATGATATGGTTGCAAACCTGTTTTTTGAAAAGGAACTGCTCAAAGATTCTGAACTCCTTTATTTCTATTTTATGGTATTCATTATATTTTTTGAATAAATTTGATTCCAGCTGCCTGATAAATGCCTCAAAAGAATAGTTTTTTCTCCAGAAAACATAATCATAATCCTTCGGGGGCTTGACGCCATATTTTTCATAGTTCCGTTTTGGAATCCTTATAATAATTGGTGTTCCTGTGATGAGTTTGCAGTTTTTCTGTGTTTTTGGCTCAAGAATTGAGACCTCTTCTATTTTGAAAGACATCTCGCCAATGCAGGCATTTTCCTTTTCAAGCAGTTTTTCTTTTAAAAGTTTGATTAAAACACTGTCAGGTGAGGAAACAATCAGGTTTCTAACATCATCTTTCTTTATATTCTCAGGGGGGAACATGTTAGAGAAACAAAGAAACCTGTATCCCTTTTTATCATGCAGCACATGATAAGGGCCGTCCTTCAGCAGGGAATAAACAAAACCCTGGAGTTTATGATAATATTTCATGTCATATGCGCTGTCTGCCAAACTCTGAAGTCTAACAATAATTCTCATTTTCACATCCTCCAGATTTTATCCCCAATATAATGCACTGATAGCACAGCCTTTCCCTCTTTTCCTTTTACCATCTCCTCCGCACTCATTAATGCAACCCCAACTGCTAAGGGTTTTTTATGAGTTTCATCCCTCACCCATACTAAATCATCTTTTCTAACTGAAAGGTCTGCATCAACAACACCTGGTGCCATAATGTCTGCGCCGTTGCAAATAAATTTCACAGCACCCTTATCAACAGTCACATATTTTTTTTCAGGAGCATATTTCAGCAGACCTTTTAATGTCAGAAAAGGCTTGTCATTTACGATTAAACCTAAAATCTCGTTATTGATTACCAAGATTCTACAACCTTCTGCATCAGCCTGATCCATAATCTCATTCCCTGTAAAAATTTCTTTACAAAACGTATCATTCAGCGTTTTTAATAATTTCTCAACCTCCTTTTTCCTCAGCCTGCGCTTTTTCCTCAGTTTCATAAAACAGAAAAAGCATAAAATATCTTAATACTTTTCATGTTTCACTGAAACTCCAAACTTCCCAGTTTACTAGTCGCATAAATTTGCGTGTCAATGAGGCTGCAAACTCCCCAGTTTGCGAGTTGCAGCAATTTATGTGTCATCGAGGCTGCAACCTTCCCAGTTTGCTAGTCGCATACATTTGTGTGTCTATGAGGCTGGGAAGGTTGTGGGGAGTTTGTGGGAAGGTTGTGGGAAGTTTGCCGCAACATGAACTTTTTCGTTTTCTTTTAACCGAAAACATATCGGTTGCGGAGTTTCACAACAATCTTTAAGTATTCTCTTTGCGTTTACCTATTGTATGATTAAACCTCTCAATCTGTTGGGTCAAAGCCTGAACAACAGGGTAATCGTTCAACTTAAAGGGAACAAAGAGTACAGGGGAATACTGGACGGTTATGACCCGCACATGAACCTCGTGCTCAAAAATGCTGAGGAGCTGTTTGAGGATGAGACAAAAAGAAAGCTGGAAACAGCGATTGTTAGAGGGGATAATGTAATCTACATTTCACCATAGGGGGAGAACATGGGAAAAGGCACGCCAGCAATGGGAAAAATGCATAAAAAAACACATATTAGATGCAGGAGATGCGGCAGGCATTCTTACCATGTTCAGAAAAAGACGTGCGCATTTTGTGGTTTCCCCAATTCAAGGGTGAGGAACTATTCCTGGGCAAAGGAGCACTAGGTATGACCGGTGTTTTTGGTGTCGTTGGCAAAGAGGATTGTGTGAAAACATTGTTTTATGGTACAGACTATCATTCACATCTGGGTACCGAGAAAGGGGGACTCGCTGTTTTGGGAGAAAATCTCCAGAGGGTTATCAGGGATATAAGCCAGGCACAGTTTAAATCAAAATTTGTTGATGACTACAAAAAAATGAATGGGAATAGCGGCATAGGTGTTATAAGCGACACGAATTCCCAGCCAATAATCATAAACTCAAAATTTGGCACGTTTGCTATCGTAACCTCTGGCTTGATTGAAAATATAGATGAGGTTGCCTCACAATTATTCAAAGACGGGCATTCTTTCACGGAAGTAACAGAAACGGGCATTAACCCAACAGAGGTCATAGGAAAACTAATCATTTTAGGCGATAATGTTGTAGATGGTATTGAAAAAGTGTTTGACAGAATCAAAGGCTCGGCTTCTATTTTGCTTCTGACTGAGGAGGGCATTTATGCTGCACGAGACAGGTATGGGCGCACGCCGCTTGTGATAGGTGAAAAAAACGGGAACTTTGCTGTTGCCTCTGAAACCTGTTCATTCTCAAACCTAGGATTTAAAATAAAAAAATTTTTAGGACCTGGTGAAATAGTACTGATAACTGATAATGGTCTTAAACAAAAAAAAGAGGAAAACAGGGTAAACCAAATCTGTGCATTTCTGTGGATATATACAGGATACCCTGCATCAGTCTATGAGGGAATAAATGTTGAGGTCGTTAGGGAAAGATGCGGTAAATTTCTTGCGAAAAATGACGATGTAAAAGCAGATTTTGTATCCGGTGTGCCAGACTCTGGAACAGGGCATGCCATCGGATATGCAATGGAAGCAGGTATTCCGTTTAGAAGATGCCTTGTGAAATATACACCAGGGTATGGTAGAAGTTACCTACCGCCATCCCAGGATATTAGGAACACGATTGCAACAATGAAACTCATTCCAGTTAAAGAGATAACAAAAGGAAATAGAATAGTAGTATGTGAGGATTCTATTGTCAGGGGTACACAATTAAAGAACTTTACTGTACAAAAATTATGGGACAACGGAGCAAAGGAAGTACACATAAGACCGGCCTGCCCCCCACTTATGTATCCATGTAAATTTGCACTTTCAACAAGAAGTATCTATGAGCTTGCAGCAAGAAAGGCGATAAAAACAATTGAAGGAAAAGACATGGAAGATGTACAGGAATACCTTGATCCCTCTTCGGACAAGTATGCTCAGATGGTGGAATTGATAAGAAAAGAATTAAATGTTACATCCTTGAAATACCAAACCTTGGATGATATGGTCAAGGCAATAGGTCTTCCAAAAGAAAGGCTGTGCACATACTGCTGGGATGGAAAATAACTTTAAGAAAATATTTAAAAGCCAGTATGTGCCTTTAGTTTTTTATTGTTGAAGAACAATATAAAAAATATAGAAATTTCATTCGTGGGCCGGTAGATTTGTTGGAATCAAAGATTCCACTATCTTCCGTCCGCTCATTTCATTCGCGGGCCGGTAGATTCAAAGGAAGCAAAGCCTCCTTTTCTCTACCGTCCTCACTTCGTTCGGGCCGGTAGATCAGTTGGAAGATCACTCCCTTGGCATGGGAGAGGCCAGGGGTTCAAATCCCCTCCGGTCCATTTTCATGAGCGAGTGAAACGAGCGAATGAAAATACGAGGAACACGAAGTGTTCCGAAGTATTTGAAAAATTGCTTTGCAATTTTTCATTATAAGAAGCGAAGCGACTGAGCAAAAATATGAGGAATTTTCGAAGAAAATTCCGAAGTATCTACAAATTTGCTCCGCAAATTTGTAGAGAACAAGAAACTTTGTTTCTTGTGAATCATCAAATTTCTGAAAGAAATTTGATGTAAATGAGAAGCAGAATGAATAAAAGTATGGGCCCGTGGCCTAGTCTGGATAAGGCACTGGCCTTCTAACAGCCTTCTACAAATTTGCTTATGCAAATTTGTAAAATGTCTGGCGAAATCTACGGAATGCCAAAGCATTCCGTACGATGCTAGGAAAACCCATAGGGTTTTCCGTCGCAAAGAAAAGAGAGTAGTGGTTGCCATGCAACCCCTCAGTTCTCTTTCTTAGTCCCCAGGGCATTCTTTCTCTTCCTAAGGAAATCACAAAATGATTTCTTAGGATGTGAGGAATTCCGCATGGGAATTCCGAAGCATCTTAAGAGAAAGAAGGGGCTGGTTGTAAGCCAGTGATCCCGGGTTCGAATGGCGTGGAACAAACTCCCAGTTCATACTACGGAATTCCATAGGAATTCCGTACGTACTATGGAATGCAGAGCATTCCATACGTCCCTAGGAAAACTCTTTGAGTTTTCCGTCGGATGCTAGGAATTGTGTAACAATTCCGTCGCATCTCAGTGCCGCGCCCTGAAAATCCCGGCGGGTCCGTCAAATGCGATGGAAAATCGCTTTTGCGATTTTCCTAACATCCGACGGAAAAGGCTTTGCCTTTTCCTAGGAATCAACAGAACTTCGTTCTGTTTCTCATCCGACGGAAAAAAGACAGGGTGTTTTTTCCTAGGATGCTAGGAGAACTGCAAGGCAGTTTTCCGTCGCATTCCTGGCATTTTAGGAAAAGCCTCTGGCTTTTCCGTAAGATCACGAAATTTCTGAAGGAAATTTCGGGAGAATAGGAAATGAAATTTCCTATGAATCACTTTCCGAATCGAAAGATACATAAGTGCAGACGACTTTAACGTCTCAGTAAACTCTTAATGGGGAATTATAATGAAGCGAAGTTCAAGGGTATGGAAAAAAAAGGGTAAACAGCGTTGGAAATGGCGAAAGAAAAAAATGAGAGAAAGGAAGAGGCTCGCAAAGAAACTGAAAGAAAGGGCAATATAGTTGTTAAGTTACGGCTGCTTCCGTCCTTTAGAAAAGTCATGCTGATGGGGAGCATGGGGTAACACGGCATCCTCACGGGCTCCAGTTATTGGTGAAAACCAAAAAATAAGAATAGGTATGATTAACAATGGGTATGCTGAAAAACCCGTTGATGATTAACTGGAACGATGACCTATTCGAAGATACCCGTTGATCTGGGTTCAAATCCCAGTGCTCCCATTTAACTCCTTCTAAAACCTTTTTTCACCAGAAATAATTCCAATCTGTTTTTTTCCAAAGCGTTTTTCGCCGCCTTTTCTATTTCACCTAAAAAACCTTCCAACTCTTTTTCTGTAAGGGTTTTACCTAATAATGGTATCATTCCTAAATATTCGTACCTGTCAGGTGGCATAAAGAGTTGTGCAGATAAACCAGGTCTCCCTTCCACCATTTTACCCTCTATAATAATGAATGTATTGTCATCAAAAGGTTTTTTCATTTTTATATCTTCAATCTCTACCATATTTAGATATAAGACACAGAATATTTATACTTAGTGGCGCTATTATATGTTTGTATGAGAAAGTTTAGGACAGGTATTAAAACTTCATCCAAAACTCAGGAAAAAAATATTGTGTTAAAAGCAAAGGAACTAAAGAAAAACCCTTTTCTGATTTTACCAGAGTGTAAAAGTGGTTGCAGGAAATGTCCTTTTGATAAAATAAAAAAGCAGATGAAAAAGGTTCAGCATCTAAAAGAGGAAAAAATATCCTATTTTACAAAGCATGGAAATCATTTGATTAGGGCCTATGCCACATCCTTAATCATTGCTGAGTCTGAAAAAGTCCCTTATCTGGCAGTGGCACATACCCCTTCAGGCAGTTTTGCATACGCTGTAAGAGGAAAAACAAAAAAGGAGAAACTGATTGGTGTACAGTATTATGATGACCCTGTGTTGAGATTACTAAGTATTGCGGATATTGCTAAAAAGAAAAAACTGCATGCCTATTCAACCAAAAATTGTTTTGCCTGCACAGGCAAAGAATCGAAACCCCCGGAAAAATTTATTGAAGACGTAATGCAAATTTTGGGAACGAATCTGAAATACAAAGACAATGTTTATTCCTGTCAGCATGATTCTGCTTTCAGTTTAAAAATCAGTTTTCATAACACAACAATTCTCATATGTAAGTCATGTGCTTCAGACAACAACACGTTTTGTACGTTTGCCCAGCATATGCTAAGTCCAAAAATAAAAAAGGAGTTTGACATAAACATTGCTTTTCATCCTGAATGCATGATAAAGTGTGAGACCTGCAAAATTGATGTGCGTACCCCAAACGATGTGCTTCAGAAATACCTAAACGGTAATGTAACAGATAAAGAATTTATTGTGGATTCTGCTGATAAAATGAGAGAGGAAATAAGAAATCTTGATCAAAAAATTTTTATTGCGGACGACAAATGCTATGGTTCTGATGTCAGTGCATTTATTAACTCTTTTAATCCGACAGATGAGGAGAGAATAGGACTGGAAACTATTTTGAAAAAATTAAAAGCTCCTTTGGTAGCAGAAAAGGCAACGCCCAACAAAATTTTGTCTCTTTACTGGGATAGGTTTGGAAAAGATATATTATTGGTATTAACAAAGGACAAAAGCATATCCGAAGAGATGTACAATAGACAGGAACAACCATCCCAAATATTAAAAACGGCTGTGGTTAAATGCAAACAAAAAGGGGTATTTGCATCACTCCCGGTATATGTCGGCATCCCGCCTGTAGCAGAGTTTGCAGATAGAATTGCGAAAATATATAAGACCAAAGGCAGGGACGAGGCTTTAAAGGAAATTGAAAAATTAAAAAGTGAGGATACAAAAATTAAATCTGTAGCCTACGCATTTTTACTCACATTTGGACAGACAAAAGGAAGGGAATGGCAATATTCCCAAATTGAAAAAGAGTTTGCCCTGTTTCTAAAAGATGGAACTAAAAAACTTGTTGAATCAAAACCAGAGGAATATCATAATACCTTACAGTTACTGTTAAAAGATACAGGATCCACGGAAATTATTCGAAAGGATTAAATTTAGATAGAACATTAAGAGTGCGTGGGCTCATGGTCTAGCGGTTAACATCGCCTTCGGCGTTTGCCGTACGGTGCTGTCCGCAAATGACGTCGCCTCGACACGGCGGAGATCTCCGGTTCAAATCAGGTGTAAGTGATAAGATATACACCTTAGAAAATCCGGATGAGCCCATTCTCTATCTTAAAATTTATTGTTACATAAAAATGATTCCGGGAAACCTGAGAATTTCATAATAGGATGCAAAATTTTTTTACCATGCTTCCATCTATAGTAAAGATAGTATGCCATGAGTGAACCTGAAATTGTTTTCCATTTCACTTTTGGAGCCCAAATGTTAATGTTTCTCCGCCAGCACGTTGCAACAAAATCCCACTGTAACTCAGATAAACCACGTAGGTCTGCCTGTTTTGCCTTGCTTAACAAACAATCCTCCTCCGACGTAAACAACAGCGGCACATAAAACATCTTTGCATCCTTTAATTTGTCTATTAGTTCCATAGTAGCCAGTGAATCTTCAATTTTTTCATCAGGTAGACCCATGATCAGAGTAGCCAGTGGATATATGTCATTGTCATTGAGTATCCCAATTCCTGTGGTAACTATTTCATGCCATTCTTTTGGCTTGTACGGCAGAACTTTTCCTTTCATGTATTTTTCCATCAATCTTGTGCTGCCTGTTTCTATCCCTATTTCGGTAGATGCGACCTTTTTTCCATTCAGTTTCCATCTGCCTTTATTCGCCAAAATTGCCCCTATTTCTTCTATCATTTTTGGGTCATAAACCACAGGTGCGAGTGCCGCATGTGCAGGCTGTATATACTCTATACCAGGGATTTCATCTATTGCTTTAATCAGTTCCACAATCCCTTCCCTGTTCGGAATAAATCTCTCTTTACATTTATACAAAAATATATCATCTGTCTGAAGTGTAATCATTTTTGAGCCTGCTTTTGCATTAAGCTCAGCTTCCTTTTTTATCTTTTCCAGAGGAAAAGAACATCTTGTTCTCATTGTGGGTGAGCAGAACTGGCATCCTCTCCCACACCCCCTTGTGATTTCAACAACACCAAAAAGTGCAGGTTTTTTTATTAATGGTATTTCCTCCGGTTCTGGTTTTTTTGCTTCAACAGTTTTAGGCATTGCTTCATTATTTACTGCTTTTTTGAATATTATTGGTACGGTGTGTTCTCCTTCACCTGTCATCACAGTATCTATACCATATTCCTCCTGCATGTTTCCTCTTATAATCTGCCATGCGCCAGCTCCACCGACTATTATTTTTGGTTTATGTCTTTTCAGAACAGGGTGATTGATCAATTCTTTGAACTCTGCTGCTGCCAGTGGTTCACCGCCAAAACCAAGAATGGAAGTATATGTTCTGCTTACAAAACCAATGCCAAGCGGATCCATTGTTGAAATCCCAACAACCTTTGTGTTAGGACCAACAAATTTGTGTAGATTATACTGCGTGCATGTGACAACGTTTTTTTCGCCGTACTCATCTGTTAACACAGATTCCATTTTTCTCAGACCATAAGGTGCAGATTTTACGCTGCCATCATCATTGTCTTCTGTTATTGGATACCAGTATTTCCTTAAAATGCCTGCTGGAATTACTTTTGAAGGAAAACCTCCTGTGAATGCAATGAATGGATTTAAATTAAAATCGCTCATCTCTATATGCGAAGATGTGAGTACGATCTGGACCCCGTTTCCATTTTCCTTATTTTTCGGAAACATTTTTATCGCTTCCTCAACCTGCAACCCCAAGCGGATTCTTGCCTTCTTCCATTACCCTAAGATAAGGATCAATCCTCCACTCTGCATACCTTTTAAGAACTTGCACAGCAGTTCTTTTTGGACGGCTTATACGACGCATTTTGAAATGCTCTGTTATTAGTGGTTCAAACCAGCGAAGATTATGCCGCCAGCATGCCGCAAATAGTTTCCAATGCTCTGAAGTCATGTCTTTTGCGGTAAAGAATTTTTCGTTGCTTAAGTTTCCTATCGGCACAAAGAACAGCGGCACAATAAGCGATTTGTACTCTATCAAGTCCTCTACGAGGGCTTTTGTTTTTGTAACGTCTTCATTCGTTTCCCCAGGCGCACCCATAATTAAAGTGCCGCATGGCACCCATTTATTATCTTTGAGTATTTGGAAAGCTTCTCTCACGATATTCGGCCAATCTCTCACATCAAAAGGTTTTGCTTTTCCGGCTAAGTGTGCATGCGCAAGTTCTGGCGAGCCTGTCTCTATACCTGCCTGCCCAGAATACCAAGGTAATGTACTAGAGCCGACGCCTAAAAACTCTGAGAGATGTTTGATTAAGTCTGGCTTTGCAACTACAGATGCTAAAGCGAAATGGCTTATCCCTATATCTGGAGTGATTTTTCTAACCTCTGTGAAAAGTTTCAGAACCTCTTCTTCATTGGGTATAAATCCGTTTGCCTTGTATCTTAAGACATCTTCTGCATGCAAAATCACACCGCGCTTCCTTTGTGTCCACACATTCACTTTTACTTCTTCTAGGATCTTTTCTAACGATTGATATCTTATTTGAGCCATTGTAGGATTGCAAAACCTGCAGCCTCTTCCGCAACCTCTTGAAATCTCCACCAGCCCGTTAACTGTTGCGTTCTTAATTGTTGGTATTTTATCTACAGGTACTATGTCTCCATGCACTATTTTCGGCAGCTCTTCCCCATTTATAGCTTTACGAAATAGCTGATGTGCAATAATCTCTCCCTCACCAACAACAATACAGTCAATGTCTAACTTGGCTCTTATTCTTTCATCCTCTAACTGCCAAACACCAGGACCTCCAACTATAATTTTTAAATTGTATTTTCTGATGAGTTTATTTGTAACGAGCTTTCTGAAATAAAATGCTGTATAAGTCTCTCTACTTGTAAGTGATGAAAATGTGGATGACGCTGGTCCTAAGCCTAATGGATCATTTGTTGTAATACCTACCACTTTTGTGTCTTTGCTTATCACTTTAGCCAGATGTTCTGGATGGGCTACTACTACTTCATTCTCATCAAACCCATTCTCAAGGAGCACGGCTTCTATTTTTCTGGTGCCGCAGTTGGCAAAAGCGGGTATGCCATTATGGCAAGGCACAGAAGGACAAAACAAGCTCTTATAAAGAAAATCAGGTAAAAAATTAGGAGCGCAGGCAGCAAACCCTAGAAATTCGTTGTTATTGTATTCAGACATTAACGTTCTATCAGATGTGAGTATTATTTTATAACCCATGCTCTCCCACCCATTTTACTCCTCTATACCTTTTGCAATATCGTTAACCCTGTTTAACTTCAGCATCATATCTTTACGTAATATTTTCACAATCTCATTAATTGACTTAAGTGAATAGTTGTAGGCAAGTTTGTTATTTCTTGTAACCTTAATTTTTCTCTCTAGAAACCCTTTTTCCAGAAGCGCTCTCACATGCTTCCTCACGATTCTCTCAGATTTTTTAATTTTCTGTGCAATCTCAGATATGAGCAGTTTCCCCTCTTTTGCTATAGCAACCAGAATATTGGAAGATGTCTGCGGCAAACCAGATATCTCAGAAAACTCTTTTGCAGTTCTTTCCAAATGGTTACTGTGCATGTCCCCTAATCACAATACTGATATATATGTCTTTTTATTTTCATAGGTATGAAAATTAATTTTCATAGATGGTGAACCAGTTTTATGATATAAAAGTTAAAAGGTGTTATAAGCGAAGATTTTTAAGAACTGAATGAGATACTGTCTTAATGCCCTGGTAGTGTAGTGGTCTATCATGTAGGCCTGTCGAGCCTACGACTCGGGTTCAAATGGCGTGGAGCAAGCTCCACTCTATTTTCAATGCTTGCGCCTTGAAAATCCCGACCGGGGCGTTCCTCTGGTGTATTAGTATGTCAGGCCCTGCTGAATCAAAGATTGAATTGAAAGACGCGAAGGTTTATATTCATCTGCCAGATAAGGCAACACGCTCTAAGATTCTTCACATAGATATTGAGCATCCTATGATTAATGAAATCATAAAACCAAAGGAAGCAACATATGCTGCAGGCAAATACGGTGGTGTTTTTATTGGTTTAAAAAAAGAGATGATTGAAAGGGCAAGTAAGGTTTTGAAGAAAAAAATGGATTAACAAGGCATTATTTTTCCACATAATTTTTATACTCCAAAATGGATACTAAATAAGAAGGGCTCATGGTCTAGCGGTTAACATCGCCTTCGTCACATTGTTGAAGATGATGTCCGCAGATGACGTCGCTCTCACACAGCGGAGGTCTCCGGTTCAAATCAAGTGGACTGGCGTCCACTAATTTTCAACTCGCCAGTCGCTCGTTGAAAATCCGGATGAGCCCACTATGATACCATTCATGTGAATCCTATGGTACCAGCCTTCTTCTGTCCCTTGGAAACAAAACGCATTCCCTGATGTTTTTCGCATCTGTTAGGATTGTGAGTATCCTTTCAACACCAAGCCCCCAGCCTGCATGAGGAGGCATACCATATTCAAAAGATTCCAGATAATATCTGAAGTTTTCTGGGTTCAGCCCCTGCTCCTTCATTCTTTCCTTCAATAGGTTAATGTCATGGACTCTTTGCGCGCCTGATGCAATCTCCTTTTCATCGTACATTAAATCAAAAGCCCTGCAGAGCTCAGGATTGTTTTCAAACGGCTGAACATAGAATGGTTTTGTTTTCGTGGGCCATGATGTGATAAAATAAAAACCTTTTAATTCTTCTGCCAACGCTTTTGTTGCCTCCATAGAAAAATCCTCACCATCTGCAACCCCAACGTTTTTTGATTTTATGAGCTCAACACATTCTGAGTACTCAATCCTCCTGAAAGGTATTTCCGGTATCTGAATTTTCATGTTTAATGTATCCAGCTCCTTTTTGTTTTCCTCATTCACCATTAAAATTATTTTTTTTATGCTTCTTTCCAAAATCTTCATCACATCATTCTCATCAGCAAATGCCATTTCCATGTCTATTGATGTAAACTCATTCAGATGGCGCACTGTGTCATGCTCTTCAGCCCTGAACGCAGGTCCAATTTCAAAAACCCTGTCAAGCCCTGTTGCCATCATCATCTGCTTGTAAAGCTGGGGTGACTGGTTAAGAAACGCTTTTTCCTCAAAATACTGTATCCGAAACAGGTTTGTTCCACCCTCTGTTGCTGTTGCAACAATCTTCGGTGTATGTATCTCAATGAAATCGTTGGACAGAAACTCTTCCCTCACCGCCCTTAGCATTGTGTGTCTGATTTTAAAAATAGATTGGACCTCAGGTTTCCTTAAATCCATGAACCTGTGGTCAAAACGCGTTTCAATTTCAGTGCTAACCTTATCCACAACACCGATTGGCAATGGTGTTTTTGCAACACTGATAATTTCCACATTTTCTGGGAGTATCTCAAAACCTGCTTTTGCCTCCTTGTTTTCCTTTA
>Ga0210004_1001723_pt1 | contig 12716 bp, 11 predicted proteins | sample CryGey13umfilter_FD_185450 | JGI IMG/M metagenome (GOLD analysis project Ga0210004, IMG submission 185450) | Groundwater microbial communities from aquifer in Utah, USA - Crystal Geyser 4/8/14 3 um filter (SPAdes) (version 3) | ecosystem: Environmental > Aquatic > Deep subsurface > Groundwater...
GGATTCATACCGGTCCCTAATCCCTGAGTTAAATTTTGACCAAATTGAAATTTTTCAACATTCCGAGACAAATTATTTAAAGCCTTTAAATCGGTATTGGCGGCAAAAAAAGAAACGTTCTTTATCCTTTGGGCTATTTCGGAAACAATATTTCCCCCTCCCCCACCAATTCCAATTACCCTGATTTTAATTCTTTTAATTCTGTCTCCCTCGGTTTTTGGTGGCTGGGCAATTTCTTTTTTTAGCCTTAAAATGATTTTCCTTCTTTTTTTCACCATTATTTAAGTATAAAATTTCGAAGCCAAAAGGTCAACCACAAACAAACCCCGAGAAAACTCTCGGGTAATAAAGCGTTGTCCAAGTGCTGGCGGTTTACAAAAAATGTCGAACTTCATTTGATTAGCCCTGCCTGCCGGCAGGCAGGTCGGCCTTCGGCCTCGCTATGCTCCGGCGCGGCGCCTTTACACTGAGCTTGCCGAATGTGCCCACTCGCCGCGCCGATGTTTACCCCGAACCGAGCTTTGCTCTGGTTCTGGGGCTATTTTTTTGCGCGCGCGATTTTTGCTCGGCTCCGCCGAGCATTTAGCTTTCGTGAACATGTCCCTCACACAAGCTAAACTCATTACCATCGATATCAACAAAGTGGGCCTTATATTCTCCCCAAGGTGTTTTAAATGGAGCTTTTAGAAATTTAACTCCCTTGGTTTTCATTTCTTTATAAGTTTGATTTATGTTATCAGTATAGAAAAATATTCCTCTTAGTCCGCCAATGTTTCTTTTTGCTTTTAGCCAATTAGATCCCCACTTGGGTATTGGTTGACAAACATCATAGTCAACACCACCAACTCTCATTGTAGCTGATTCCCATTCTTTGGCATGGCTGATCAGATCCATGCCCAATTTCTCTTTATACCAGGCAATGGACTTGTCTAAGTCATTAACGAAAATTTGTATGAGACAACGATTGATCTTCATAAATTTTAAATGCCTTCTCTCTGATCAACTAAACCACCAATATAATTTGCTTTGTAGATAAGTTGATCTCCTTGTGTAATTTGTTCCTCTCCTGAAAACCTGCCTACCTCACCATTCCATGAGTTTGTATAAGTAAATTTCTGCTCTTTGTATTCTTTTGGTCCACGAAAAGGATAATCTTCTGGCATTTGCATCAACGCATTTCTTAAAACTCCATACACAAGATTTGTCTCAATTCCTTCAACTACCCAGCCGTAATACACCATCATCCACACTGGTTTTCCTTCATGGAAAACAACCGTTCTTCCGCCGTAGGGTTCTCCGCCAAAAAAGTTATCGTGCGATTTCCAGTCGCCTTTTTCAAAAGGGGTAGTAGTTGACCCATCTGACTCCTTAACCCACTTCTTTTCTTCTCCACCGGCATACCCTGCTTTATTAGAATCAATAAGGAATTGTCGCAATACTTCTTTGTTCATGACTATATTCTACAACTTATTGACGTTTTTTGGAAGAAATACGGTTGTTTTTATTCTGTAAATCTTGTATATTGTAACTGGACTCAACATTTTGGAATTGTGTTTTTTAATGGCGCAATCGGACAGTAAGACGCAATTCTTGCTGACACCACCGGGTTGCGCCATTTGAATTAATAAAAAGTTCTTTAAAATTTTTGCGTTTTTCTTTGAGACAAAATCAATTTTGATTTTGTCTTTTCGAGCCGGCAGTTTCGGAGGCGCGGCGCCTGCCTGCCGGCGAGGCAGGGGTGGAGGCGCCGCGCCGGAGCAAGCGAAGCCGAAGGCTGACCTGCCTGCCGGCAGGCAGGGCTAATCAAATGAAGTTCGACATTTTTTGTAAACGGCCAGCCAGTAAGAATTGGATGAAGGTCGGGAGGTAGCGCTTTCCGCGCCCGCTTTACACTGAGCGGAGCCGAAGTGCTCCGCGGAAAGCGCGTCAAATCCGCCTTTTTTGAAACTTGCGAACAGCCGCCGGAAAAAGAAGAAAAAAACGCAAAAATTAGAACTTTTATAAATACAAAAACATGATTAAATACATAGCATATTGCAGAAAATCTACAGACGAACCAGACAGACAAATTTTGTCCATAGAGGCTCAGGTTGCGGAACTTGAAGAACATGCTACAAAAGAAGGATTAAAGATCGTTTCTTTTATTACTGAGAGTAAAACTGCCAAGGAACCCGGGCGGGAAAAATTTGCGGAAGTCCTAAAAGAAATTGAGGACGGAAAAGCTGATGGAATTTTATCGTGGCACCCAGACCGTTTAGCTAGAAACTCCGTTGATGGCGGAAAGATTATCTATTTATTGGATACCGGAAAATTACTTGATCTAAAATTTCCATCCTTCTGGTTTGAAAACACACCTCAAGGAAAATTCATGTTATCTATCGCTTTTGGCCAGAGTAAGTATTATGTGGATAATCTTTCCGAAAATGTAAAACGCGGTAATCGTCAAAAACTCCGCCGAGGCGAATGGCCGAACCAAGCGCAGTTTGGTTACTTAAACATTAACAAGAAAATTGAAGTTGATAAGAAGCAAGCCAAGTATGTGCAAAAAGCTTTTCAACTTTTTGCTACCGGCGGCTATGGATATGCGGACATCCGCAAATTTTTCAATCAAAACAAAATATTCAACAAGTCCGGTCACGAACTCCACCTTGATAAAATCAAAAGGATTTTGACTGATCCGTTTTACTACGGTGTGATGAAATTTTGCGGCGAACTCTACGAAGGAAAACATGCGCCTTTAATCAGCAAGAAACTTTTTGATAAATGCCAAGAAATTGTGAAACTCAAAAGCCGAAAAGTCAAAAACAACAAACACCTTTTTGATTTTCTGGGTTTGGTTAAGTGTGGCGAATGCGGCGGCGCAATCACGGCAGAAAAACATACCAAGCAATACAAGAGAACAAACAGAACAGTTGAATATATCTATTATCGCTGTTCAAAGAAAAAAGGTACATGCTCGCAAAAATATATTAATAAGGAGGAAATTGAAAAGCAATTAAAGGAAATTGTTTTGCGAGCCTCCTTGCCGCCGCACGCCGCTAAAAAGTTTCTTGAGTGGTCGAATAAAGACGCAAACGCAGAAAAAGAAAAATCATCCAGTATTATTTCAGCCTATCAGATACAACTTAAAGAAGCGGAAGATAAGCTAGACCGATTACTTGAAGGCTACTTAGACAAGGTAATTTCGACGGAGGATTACCAGAAGAAAAAGAACGAATTAGTGGAAGCAAAATCTCTTTTAAACTCCAAAATCAAGGAAATTTCGATAAACGGCGTTGAATGGCTCGAACCTTTCCAAGAATTCGTAAATAGTGCGCTTTCAGCGCACAAAATCGCGCGCGCAAAAAATAGTTGCCATGATTTGTCGATCATGGCAAAAACTGTCGGCTCGAACTTCCTTTTAAAGGATCGGCGGCTGTCCGCAAGTTTCAAAAAAGGCGGATTTGACGCGCTTTCCACGGAGCACTTCGGCTCCGCTCAGTGTAAAGCGGGCGCGGAAAGCGCTACCTCCCGACCTCTTTCCAATTCTTACTGGCTGCGGGGCCAGGGATCGAACCTGGAATCTCCACGTCCAGAGCGTGGCGTGTTACCCAATTCCACCACCCCGCATTATTAGCGTATATTCGTGTTCAAATTCACGTTTACTCGCGGTTCTAAACTCTCAAATATTTTCTGATGGCAATGAAACTGGAAATTACTCCCAGAGATATTCCGGTAGCAAATTGAATTAAAAGTAAAATCCAGAAATTTTTAAAAAACAAGTTAAAAAGATTAAGGCCGGCAAAGAAAAATTCGATTTTCGGACTCAAGAACCAACAAATGAAACTAAAAATTAAAGCGGTAATGAGAATAGCAATGAGCCCAGAAATTGCTCCCTGGACCAAAAACGGTCCTCTGATGAACCAATTTGAAGCGCCAACCAATCTTTGAATTTTAGTTTCCTCAATTGAATTTAAGATTGCTAATCTAATTGTATTGAAAGTAACCAAAATGGCAGTAATAATTAAAATTATTGAAAGGGAAATACCGATTTTGCTGGAAAGAGAAGTTAGGGAAAAAATTCTTTCAATTACCGGTCTCCTTTCATAATAATCAACCTTATCAATGTAATCTTTGAAATTAGAATTTTCTAAAAAATTCACCACCTGCTGGTATTGATTGGCTTCAAAAACATTAACATTGAGGGAGGCGAGTTTTAGCATTCCCTCCGTTTCTTGGACGCTCTCTATTAACTGCGGATGTTTCTCAACCAATCTTTTAATAGCTTCTTCTCCGGAAACATATTCAACGTTTTTCACCCCAGGAACTTGAGAAAGCTTTTCTTCAATTTTCAGGATATCATCTTCTAATACAAATTCTTTGAAATAAACAGAGATATCTGCCTTTTCCTGCAAGGATGCAATTAAAAATTGGCTGACATCTTTTGAAAGAAAAATCGTACTCACTAAAAAAATAGCTAATACCAAAATAAAAATAGTAGCTACGGCTATTCCCCCATCTCGCGAAAAGCTTTGCCAACCGGCTCGAAATATTCTTTTTAACGTAATAATCATATATCTAATATCCAATATCCAATATCCAATATCTTTTTACAATATAAATCTACCTTTTTCCTCATCTCTTATAATTTGACCTTTTTCCAAAGTAATTACTCTCTTCCCTAAACTATTGACTATTTCTTTGTTATGAGTCGCCAAAATTAAAGTTGTGCCCATGTCATGAATTTTCAATAAAAGTTTGATGATGTCTAAGGCATTATAGGGATCCAAATTTCCAGTTGGTTCGTCGGCTAAAATCACCTTTGGTCGGTGAATGAGAGCCCTGGCAATAGAGACTCTTTGCCTCTCCCCGGCCGATAACTCGGCCGGAAAATTGTTTGCCCTATCCTGCAATCCAACAATCTCTAAAACTTTTGGGACATCCCGAGCAATCTCTAAATCCGAGGCGCCAATAACTTGAAGCACATAGGCAACATTTTCATAAGTTGTTTTGGAAGCCAAAAGTTTATAATCTTGGAAAACGGCCCCGATCTTTCTTCGCAGCTGGGGTAATTTCCCGGGTTTGAGCTTCGAAAGTTCTTCCCCTTCAAAAAAAATTCTACCCTTTGTTGGTTTTTCTTCTACTAAAATGAGTTTTAAGAGGGTTGTCTTCCCGGCTCCAGATCTTCCGACAATCGAAACAAATTCTCCTTCTTTAATTTCAAATGAGACATTCGCCAAGGCAACCGTCTGGGGATTATAGATTTTAGTAATGTTTTGAGACTTAATCATTCAAATGTTTTTTATTTCTGGTTTTTTATCTCGGCTTCTATGAAATCATCTAATCTACCATCCAATACCTCTTCAACTGCTGAAGTCTCGATTCCGGTCCTTAGATCTTTAATTAGCCGATAGGGTTGTAAAACATAACTTCTGATTTGATTTCCCCAACTGGCTGAAATTTTTTCTCCTTTTAATTCCGAAATTTCCTTTTTCTTTTTTTCTTCCAGAATTCTTCCCAGTTTTGAAAAAAGCATTTCCCTTGCCTTTTGAAGATTTTGAGCCTGAGACCTCTCTGTCTGGCAGGTAACTTGAATTCCTGTTAGCAAGTGGGTGATCCTAATAGCGGTCATCCTTTTGTTAACATATTGACCTCCATGGCCCGAGGCATGGAAAAACTCCGTCTTCAATTCTTCCGGTCGAATCTTCAAATCTATCTCTTCAAGCGGGATTTCGGGAATTACTTCGGTTAAGGCAAAGGAGGTTTGTCTCAATTTTTTTGGTGAAAAAGGCGAAATTCTTACTAACCTATGGACCCCGTTTTCTCCTTTTAAAAGACCAAAGGCAAAAGGTCCTGTTATTTCTAAGGAGACTTGTTTTGTCCCTATTCTTCCTTCCGGCCCCCCGCCTTCCCCAAAAGATTGATGTAAAATTTCAGTTTTAAATCCCTTTCTCTGACAATACCTTTCATACATCCTTAACAACATTGTTGCCCAATCTTGGCTATCTTTGCCGCCGGCTCCGGCATAGATAGATAAAATTGCCCCTCTCTGGTCGTATTTTCCCGAAAGAAAAACTCGAAGCTCTTTTTCTTTTAATCTCTTTTCAAACTCTTCAATCTCTCTCTTATCGCCTATCTCCTTTAATATATCGAGGTCTTTTTCTAATTCCTCAAATTCCTTTATTCCCTCTTTCAGCCTCTTTAGTTCTTGACTAATCTTTATCGTTTTTTCTTTATTTTCTCCGTAGGGGTGTTGCCAAAAATCAGGTCTTTGAACTTCTTTTTCCAATTCTTTAAGTTTTTCTCGTTTTCCGACAACGTCAAAGATATTCCTCGATTTTGAGGAGTTTATTTCTTAAATCTTCAATTTTCTCGGTTAAATTCTCCGTACTGGGCATACTTTCTTGTACATATTAATCAGCGTCTATCAGCGGTAGCTCGTTAATCAGCGTTATCGGAATTTTCAAATTCCGATATTATAAATATAACATAAACCCCGCCCCTTGTTCAATGGGCGGGGTAAAAGAGCCAGCGGTCAGATTTGAACTGACGACCTGAGCTTTACGGAAGCCCTGCTCTACCAACTGAGCTACGCTGGCATAAAAGGCGGGGCAAAGCGGGATACGGGATTTGAACCCGTGTTTCTACACCGCCCTTTGTAAGCGAGAGAGGGGAATCGAACCCCCAACTGTTCCTTGGGAAGGAACTATTTTACCACTAAACTACTCTCGCATAAAGGGCGGGGTAGCGTTGAACCACTCAACCCCGTTAGAAATTTAATAAGTGTTTAAGAAATTCAAATATGTTCTTAAAGAGATTTCTAACGGGGCCCAAAAACTTTTCTGATAATTTTTGATTTTCAACTACCTTTTCTTTTGGGTTTTCTTTTGAAGGTAAAATCACCACCGGGTTTTCTCCTTCTCTCACATATCCCTCTTGCCTAATTTTTTCTTCCCAATAGCTTTCTTTTTCGGTCTGAGAAAGTCCCGTCTCTAATTTTTGTTTTTTTTCTTCTGAAATTTCGAGCTCTTTTTTCAGGGATTCAATTTCTTCCTGCAACTTTGTTCTTTTTTGGTTTATTTTCAGATTTGACATTAATAATAACCCAATTAAAGCTAAGGTAAAAATCGGAAATAAAATTTGGGAAATTCTCTCTTCTCTAGAATCTCTCTTTTTTATTTTTCCTATCATTGCTAAAATGGATATTAGATGTTAGATATTAGATATTAGATATTAGAAGTTATGAAACAAATCAAGACGAGAAAATTTTTAAAGGTAATTTGGGGAATTGTAATTTTTTTGGTAATTATAAGTACGGTTATCGCTTTAATTCCTCTTTTTTAAACTAACCTTTTTTCATTCTCTTGTCAATTTTTTCTTGATAAAAAAAATCAATAAAATAAATTGACAAATGGCTGAAATAGAAAAAGCTAATGGTAGTCCCAAGAGGGGGGTATTTTCATTTCTCAAGAGAGAAAAAAATTCAGTTAAAAAATTACTAAAGATATTGGGAGTTCTCAAAAGCCAAACAAAAGAAAAACTTAAAATAATATTTATGAGAACAACAGCTAAGGTGATTAAGGTTGGTGTTTTGGTATCTTGAAGAGAAAAAAAAGCCCGGGTCAGGAGAGGGATTAAAGACTGGGCGAAAATTGAAAATGCGAATATTCCCAAACAGGCCGAAGCGAGTTTTGCATCATCCAAACCAAATTTTCCGGTCAGATATATTATTCCGACAATTTGATCTCTTAACAGAAAAGTTAAAATTGAAATTGGAATAACAAAAACTAAAATCTGACGGAAAATCGATGAAAAATTTTCTAAAAATTCTTTTTTTCGATTTTCAGCAAAAAATCTTGAGAGAGTTGGGAAGATAGCAACGGCAAAAGAAGCGCCGATGACACCCACCGGCAAACCCTGAAAATTATTAGAAATACTGAAAATGACGATAGAGCCTGCGCTAATAGTAGAGGCAATGGCAGTTATGATAATTAAGTTGATTTGTTGAGCCGCCACCCCAAAGACACGAGGAACCATTAATTTAAATATTCTTTTTATGGCCGGGTATTTAAAATCTAAAAGGAATTTATAAGAAAGGCCGCAATTTCTTGCCGTGGGAATTTGAATTGCCATATGTAAAAAGGCGCCGAAAACCACTCCCAATCCAACTCCAAAAATACCAAAATGGGGAGTTAGAAATAAAATGCCAAAAATTATGCCAAGATTATATAAAATTGGAGTTAAACTATAAATAAAAAATCGCTGAAAGTATTGTAAAATTCCAGAAAGAAGATTGGAGATACCAAAAAAGATTGGACTTAAAAAAAGTAATCTAATTAAGGGAACGGCTAATTTGTAATGGGCTGGTCCAAAACCGGGGAAAAGCCATTTAATGAACCAGGGGGTGAGAAGAAAAAGAATGAAAGAAATCGCAAGAATAAAAATTAAAAAGGCATTCAAAATATAGTTTGTCATTTGCCAAACCTCATTTACCCGAGCGTTAGCGAAGGGTGGAGATGAAGCGTTAGCTTCATCGACTTTATTTTTGGAAAAATATTCAGCAAACAATGGCAAGAAGGCAACAATTAATCCGCCTAAAATTAAGATATTGTAAACAAAATCGGGAATTCTAAAAGCGGCAAAATAAACATCAAGTTCTAAACCTGCTCCAAAATGACCAACTAAAAGTCGATCCCGAATTAAACCTAAAACAGCCGAAAAAAAATAAGATACACCGATAATTAAAGCTCCCCTGGTAAGAGTTTTTGTTTGGGAATTAAAAATCTTATTCAGATACATATTTTCATTTTATTATTTTTACTCCCACTTGACAAACATCTTGACATTTCTTTTTAAATAAACTACGATAAAATTGTCCTAGTAAGTCGGGTAATCGCCTTCCACCTTTTAGTGGGGGGAGGAAAGTCCGAACTTCCTCGAGCACTTAATTTTAAGTGCTTGATAAAAAAGTAGCGGCTAACAGCCGTCGGCCGTGAGGCTAGAGATGCGAACAGAGACGCCAGAGCGCGAAAGCGCGAGGGCGCCGAGCATATAACTTGTTATGTGCTTGGCGAGTCCAAAGGATAATAACCTTTGGGGTGAAACGGCTAAATTCTTACCGGAAGCAAGAACAAAGCGAAGGTTTTGCAGGACATGTAAAACCTTTGTGAAAAGTGGTTCGCATGAGCTCCGATGCAAATCGGAGCCCAGACAGATGATTACTTTAGACAGAATTCGGCTTATAGACTTACTAGGACTTTTTTATTAAATTAATTTTTGAGTCCTGTCTTGCCCACCTAAATTTTGAGAAAATTTTGACGGGCTTGAGAATCAAGAACTTCGTTAACCAATCTATCCGCTTCTTTATTTTTCTCACGGGAAATAAATCTGAATTTAATGCTTTTAAAATCTAATTTTAAATTCCAAATTGTGAGGAAGAAGGATTGAATTTTAGGTGTTAAAATTTTATACTTTCCATTTAACTGATTGACTAATAATTCCGAATCAGATTTTATTTCAATGTCTGAATTTTGGGCAAGTTTTTTACCAAAAAGACTTTTAAATTTATTTAAAGCGAAAATTACTGCCTGATATTCTGCTTCGTTATTAGTCAGACCATCCCCTAAGTATTGAGAATATTTTTTAAAAATCTCTCCTCTCTCATTACAAAAAATCGTCCCGATTGCTGCCGGCCCCGGGTTTCCCCTCGATCCGCCATCGGTATAAATAATTATCTTTCTCATTTTCATCAACGAATTTACTAATCGATACGAATTTACGAATTCGTATATTCGTAAAGGATTCGTATATTCGTTGATAAACCTGTCATTCATTTACTAAACTGTTTTATGAGACAGGTTTTAAATTTTTCCAGGTTTTTGTTTTTTATTCTAAAACCCGAAGCCTGAGGATGGCCGCCATAAGTTTCTAATAGTTTTGAACATTTCTGCATTAATTTTACACTATCAATACCAGAAGGAACTCTCACCGTTCCCTGGCTTTCAACTTTGCCAATTTTGAATAAAAAAGTCGGTGCCTGATATCTCTGACAAATTCTGGAAGCAACCGCTCCCAACAAAGTTAAAGACCAATCCTCACTGCCCTCAAAAGTTATTTTTTCCTCCCCCATATAAGTTCCTCCGGGATTATATAAGGCAGGCATTTTCTCTATTCTTTCTTCTATTTCGTCAACTATCTCTCCAATTCTTATTTTTCTTTGATGCCCTTTCTCTAAAAGTTTTTTAGCCAAGTTTTCGGCTTTTCTTTCGTCTTTTTCAGTCAAGAGCAAATAGATTTCATTTAGGTGATCGATTTTTTCACCAGCATTTAAAGAAGAAATAATTTTTTGGCTAATCTCCTTTACCCCGTTAGAGGTTTGTCTTCTCTGTGCCCCTATTAAGGGTTGTTGACCTCTAACGGGGTTTAAACTTAACCGGTTTCCAAAATCCTCAGTCAAAGAGAACTTCGTTCTCTTTTCCACCTTCGCTTCCTTCGGAAGCTCGGTAATTGAAAAAAAGGCTTTTAGGCCGGGCCTAAAAGTTCTTCCTAAAGATTCAAGTCCTTCATCAATAAAAATTTGGTTTTCTTCAACTTTGGGCATCATATCGGCGATAGTGGCTAAAGCAACGAGTTCCAGAAAATTTTCTCTTAATTTTTTTGTTAATTTTCCGCCAAGGAGAAGTTCAGAAAGTTTAAAAGAAATTCCGGTTGCCGCCAGAAATTTGAAAGGATATTTATCCCCTTTTTGCTTTGGGTCAACCACAATGGAGGCAGAAGGAAGTTTATCTAAAATTTCGTGGTGGTCGATAATAATTACCTCAAAACCCAATTTTTTGGCTATTTTCACTTCTTTAAAATTTCCTATTCCCAGATCCATAACAATAAAAAGAGCCGGAGAAAAATGTTTTAGAGTCGTTAAACCTGTTTTGGTTATTCCATATCCCTCATTTTCTCTATCAGGAAAATAAACGGCAGAAATTTTACCATTGAGATTTTTAATCGTTTCTTTTAAAATAATAACCGAACTCACCCCGTCTAAATCAGAATCTCCATAGAGAATGATTTTTTCCCCATTTTTGATTGCGACCAATATTCTTTTAGCGGCTTTTTCTAGGTTTTTAATTTCCATCTTTGTAGAAGCTGATTTACACTGAATATCAGCGTCTGATCAGCGTACTCAATCAGCGTTTTTCAGCTTCTATTATTAATCAGCGTTCCAATCAGCGTTGTTCAGCTTCTATTTCAATGCCTCGATTCCTGGTAATTTCTCCCCGGCTAAAAATTTAAGCATCGCCCCTCCGCCAACCGAGACATAATTGAATCTTTCTAAAATTCCAATTTTATTTAAAAACTCAATTGTATCTCCTCCGCCAACAACTGAAAAAGCCTTACCTTCAATTATCGACTTTGTAATTTCCCTCGTCCCTTTTTGATATTTTTTCTCTTCAATTTTCCCCAATGGCCCTGACCAAAAAATTGTTTTTGCTAAGGAAATTTTTTCTTTAAAATTTTCGATTGTTTTTTTATCCAGATCCAGGGCGTTCCCATCTAAAAATGGGAGAACAATTTTTTCAATTCCTTTTATCTTTTCTTTTATTTCTTTAAATATTAAGTTTCCAATCAAAATCCAGTCGGCAATTTCCAAAAATTTATCTATTACCCTTGCCTTATCTTTAGCTTTGCTTCCACCAATAATTACCACCAAAGGCCTTTTTGGATTTTCAATAATTTGAGATAAAACCTTAACCTCTTTTTCCAATAAAAATCCGGCCCCGGAAATTAAGAATTTGGGAATTCCAACAATTGAGGCGTGAGCTCTATGAGAAGCGCTGAAGGCATCGTTGATAAAAATATCACCTAATTTTGAGAGTTTTCTGGCAAAATTCTCATCATTGCCTTCCCCTTCTTTGTGAAATCTTAAATTCTCCAATAAAATAATATCTTTTTCTTTCATTTTTTCTATTTCTTTTTCCACTTCGGGGCCAACACAGTCTGGCAAAAATTTCACTTTCTTTTTTAACAATCTTTCCAATTTTTTAGCCACTGGTTTCAAACTATATTTTTCTTGCCTACCTTTCGGTCTTCCAAGATGACTTATTAAAATCACCTTAGCTTTCTTTTTAATTAAATATTTAATGGTGGGCAGAGTTTTTTTTATCCTAAAATCATCTGAAATTTTCCCTTCTGGAGAGAGGGGAACATTGAAATCACATCGAACTAAAACTCGTTTTCCCCCAAAATTGAAATCAGTGATTTTCTTCATTTTTTTTCAAGGCATTTTCTAAAACTTCTTTCAGCTCTCTTAAATCAACTTTTTTCTTTGTTATTTTGGATTTATGGACCCCTCCGGGGAGGGTGGCTTGCCCGCCTAAATTTCCTTCGGAAACTTTGGCGGGTGAAGGCGGGTAGTAGTCTTCCGACGGTTTTTGGGCGGCGGGTGAAGATGGGTGGTATCCAGAAAAAGGAATAGGGGTGAGTCTTGATATTTTCTTTAAAGAAACGGTATTCTCTTTTACGGCTTCGATTTTTTTTAAACAGGATTTACAATAAACCGGCCTGTTTTTATCGGGAGGAAAAGGCACCTTTATCAATTTCCCACACGAAGAACATTGAGCATCGTATAAAGGAGTGGGAGATTTAGGAATCGGGTACCCAGCCGCCGGCTGAGTGGGTTTTATTGTTTCTATCCAGCGTAAAATTTTCTCTTCAACGAGCTCTTTTTTTGCGCCGTATCTTTC
>Ga0210004_1001734_pt1 | contig 12636 bp, 14 predicted proteins | sample CryGey13umfilter_FD_185450 | JGI IMG/M metagenome (GOLD analysis project Ga0210004, IMG submission 185450) | Groundwater microbial communities from aquifer in Utah, USA - Crystal Geyser 4/8/14 3 um filter (SPAdes) (version 3) | ecosystem: Environmental > Aquatic > Deep subsurface > Groundwater...
AATTTAGTTGCATTAAGAAAATTTACAGCACATAATCTATGAGCAAACGGCAAAAGCAAGCAGACAAACTATTCTGCAAACCACCTCCAACCGACTATCGGTGGGAAGATTTGATTCAGGTAATGCAAAGAAATGGATTTACCGAAAGCTGCACGGGTGGATCGCACTACATGTTTGAACACGAGAACGGCTATCGATTCAGGATGTCCAAAACACACCCGTCAGGGATACTCAAAAAATATCAGATTGATGCTGCCAAAGAGGCATTAGCGGACATTAAATCAACTGACATAGAGAACATATAAAATGAAGAACCAACTTAGTTATCTTGGATATACCGGATCAATTGAGATCAGTATTGAAGACGGCTGCATGCATGGCAGGATTTTATTTATCGATGATCTGATCACCTTCGAGTGTGATAGCGTCGCTGAGATCACCACCGCCTTTACAGAAGCTGTGGATGAATATCTCGCCTATTGCGAGCAGGCTGGGAAACCGGCCAATAAGCCTTATAGCGGTAGCTTTAATGTACGAGTTGGTCCCGAGCTGCATAGGGCCGCCACCAAACAAGCATATCAGGAAGATAAGTCACTTAATGAGTTTGTGCGCAGCGCCATCGAGAATGCCATTGAACAACCAAAGCAGCTTGCCACGATTCATCACGAGGTTACCGTGAATCATATCGTCAAGCACGAAACACAGTTTGAAGTACCTTATTCAACAGAGGAAAAATCATCATGGCAGCAGATAAGCCAAGTGTTGCAGTGAGTAAGCGAAGTCCATTAAAGGTTGCATTAATCTCAACAAGACTTAAAAAAATTGCTATTGATGCACTGATAGCACCAAAAGAAGTTGGCGGTGGAAATCTGATTCTGAACTATACCATTACCCTCGAACCAAACGAAACGCCTGGCACCATGGGAATGTCTTTGCAGATATCTGGAGATGGGGAGGATAAAGACGACCCCGGAACGATCCCTTTTAAGATCGACGCAGTCATATCCGGATTGTTCTCAATCACTAGAAAGCCAACCAAAATTGAAGCTAAAAATCTTTCAACCGACATGGCCAACTACGTTCTGCCGATATTGACTGACACGATTGAAACAACGCTGACAAAATGTGGCTATCCGAATATTCAACTACTAAAAAGCCTCCCAGCAGAAGCCTAAACTATTTCACACCATACAAACCCGCTTCGGCGGGTTTTTAATGCCAAAGTGTAGCGCCTTCTGTAGAACGTGCGCCATGGCAAATGATACCCTTCAGCTATCAGTTGAATCCATTGAAGGCGAGATCGCCCTCATCATCCAGTATCAGCCCAGTAAAATCGAAGCTTTGGGCTTACTGGCCGGAGCGATGTGCCGCCATCCGCCGCGCCAGGTTCTAGGCAGCTAATTTTCAACATCGACCCGCTGCTGATGGCACATACCTGCCGTTGGTATATGTAGGTGCCACCGTCCGTTCAGGCCGAATTCCGGGCTTTGGCGGCAAGCGTCATGTCGAGCTGATTCGTTTCATAAGTCGCTGGTCGAGGTTGCACAATGCAACCCGGAAACAGGCAGTCAAGGATGCGCGCTACAAAGCCAGTTTTTTGAGCAGCTTGTCGTGTATCCCGCCAAAGCCGCCGTTGCTCATTACCAGAATACTATCGCCTGATTTCGCTTCGGCGGCGATGGCGGTTATCAGTTCGTTTAGGTCGTCTGTCACGATGGCTTTGTTACCCAAGGGCGCGAGTGCTGCGCTTGCATCCCAACCCAGATTGCCGGAATAACAGAACACCTTGTCTGCCTGTTTCAGGCTGGCGGGGAGTGCCGCCTTCATGACCCCCAGCTTCATGGTGTTGGAGCGCGGTTCGAGTACCGCCAGAATCCGCGCCTGCCCTACTTTGCCGCGCAACCCGGCCACCGTGGTGTCTATCGCGGTCGGGTGATGGGCGAAATCGTCGTAAACGGTGATGCCGTTGACGCAACCTTTTACTTCCATGCGCCGCTTCACATTTTTGAATAGACCCAGCGCCTCCAGCCCCAGCGTGACGGGTACTCCGACATGGCGCGCGGCAGCGAGGGCTGCCAGCGCATTCATGCGGTTGTGTTCGCCCAGCAAGTCCCAAGCGAGCGTGCCTTGCGATGCGCCGTTCAGCGTCACGTTATTGGCTGCGTCTATGTTCCAGCCCGCGTCGTTGCCAAAAGTTTCCACCGGTGTCCAGCAACCGCGCTGGCGTACCCGCTCAAGCGAGGCTTCCCGAGCGTTGCCGACAATCAGCCCATTGCCCGGCACGGTGCGCACCAGATGGTGGAACTGCGTTTCGATCGCGTTCAAGTCGGCAAAGATGTCGGCGTGGTCGAATTCGAGGTTATTGAGAATCACGGTGCGAGGGTGGTAATGCACGAACTTGGAACGCTTGTCGAAGAACGCCGTGTCGTATTCATCGGCCTCGATAACGAAAAATGGGGACTCCGTAATGCGCGCCGAGATGCCAAAATTTTCGGGTACGCCGCCGATCAAAAAGCCGGGATTCAGTCCGGCATATTCGAGTATCCACGCCAGCATCGAGCTGGTAGTGGTCTTGCCGTGCGTCCCGGCTACGCCCAGCACCCACTTGTCGCGCAACAGGGTGTCCGCCAGCCATTGCGGGCCGGAGGCATAAGCCAGATTGCGGTTAAGGATTTCTTCCATCAGCGGATTGCCGCGCGTCACCACATTGCCGATGACGAACACATCAGGATTGAGCGCGAGTTGTTCCACGCCAAAGCCTTCAATCAGCTCGATGCCCTGCGCCTCAAGCTGCGTACTCATCGGCGGATAGACATTCGCGTCGCAGCCCGTGACGCGATAGCCCGCCTGCTTGGCAATCGCGGCGATGCCGCCCATGAACGTGCCGCAGATACCGAGGATGTGGATGTGACCGGGTTTTCTCATAAGTATTTGATTAAGCTCTAAAAATAAAATACACCGCGCCCATCATGCACAGCGCGGCGTACAGATAATCCCACTTCAGGGGCTGGTTCATATAAATTACGGCAAACGGCACAAACACCAGCAGCGTGATGACTTCTTGCATGATCTTCAACTGCCCCAAACTCATCGCGGTATAACCGATGCGGTTGGCGGGTACTTGCAACAGATATTCAAACAGCGCGATGCCCCAACTGACCAGCGCCGCCACATACCAGGGCGAGGTCGCCAGGTTCTTCAGATGCCCGTACCAGGCAAAAGTCATGAATAAATTGGACACCGCCAGCATCAATGCGGTGACCAATAAAGGATTAGAAATCAAGTTCATCGCGCAATCACTTCGTTGCGTTCAAAGGTGTTCGCATCCATGCTGGATTACGTCGGCAGTCGAGTACCGCATAAACCAACACTTCTTGATTGCTTGTTTGGTAGTAAATCCCAAATGGAAATCGTTTGGCAAGTGCGCGATGAAAATCAGCAAAATACACAACGTGCATGCCCGCATACAGCAGCAAGGAATCTATATCGGAAAAAAGCGAATCCAAAAAATAATTGCCCAATCCCCGTTGTTGCTTTTCATAGAAATGATAGCCATCAATCAGGTCTTGTGAGGCTGAATTCAGGATGCGTATTTTCATTTCAAAGCATCACGAATTCTTGATTTTTCCGCATCCCAATCCTTGAATACTGCCTGCCCGTTTGCCACTGACTCCAGGCGTTCAGTAATTACCTCACGATGCCATGCAGGTGAAGGAATCTGATCGGGGTGATGACATAAGCCGTCCCACAAGTATTCCATCGTACGCAACTTGTCAGCGGTACTAAGACCGTCCAACTGAGCGGTGATATTCATGACTTTCTCCGAAATAAGTAATGGCACGCACCATTGACACTTGCACACAGAATTGAAATTAGTGTGCGCTCAACAATTCCACATCAAACACCAGCGTCGCATTCGGTGGGATCACGCCGCCCGCGCCGCGTGCGCCGTAACCCATGCTGGAGGGAATAATCAGCGTGCGTTGCCCGCCCACTTTCATACCGGCGAAACCCTGATCCCAACCCTGGATGACATGACCTGCGCCCAACGGAAAGTCGAACGGCTGACCGCGATCACGCGAGCTATCGAACTTCTTGCCCTTGTGTTCCGGCGCGGTTTCGTCGTATAGCCAGCCAGTGTAATGCACCGAAATATCGTGACCTGGGACGGCCTCTGCTCCCGTGCCTAGCAAGGTGTCGTTCTTGATGAGGTCAGTTATTTTGCTGACTGGCATCGGCGGCAAATCAGGTTTTGAGCAAGCGCTGGTAATGAAAGTCGCCGACAGCAACAAAGCCAGCAAAAATTTTGGAAATAGATTCATAGTGACCTCAAAAATTATTCGACATCCAACAATTCAACATCAAAAATCAGCTTCGCATTCGGTGGAATCACCCCACCCGCGCCGCGCTTGCCATAGCCCATTTCAGGCGGAATCACCAGCGTGCGCTGACCACCCACTTTCATGCCCTGCACCCCCATATCCCAACCCTGTATCACATGGCCCTGGCCGAGCGGAAAGTCGAACGGCTGACCGCGATCACGCGAGCTGTCGAACTTCGTGCCCTTGTTACCTTCCGCGTTCTTGTCGAACAGCCAGCCGGTGTAGTGTACGGTCACATGCTGCCCGGCCTGCGCCTCGTCGCCCTCGCCGAGCTTGGTATCCACCCTCTCGGTGCGGATCACCTTGAGCAGCTTCACCTCGAACACCAGCGTGGCATTGGGCGGAATATCATTGCCCGCACCTTGTGCGCCATAACCCATCTCTGCGGGGATGATAAGCGTGCGCGATCCGCCCTCCTTCATACCCTGCACACCTTGATCCCAACCCTTGATAACGCGCCCGCCGCCGAGCGGAAAATCAAAAGGCTCGTTGCGGTCAAGCGAGCTGTCGAACTTCGTGCCCTTGTTCTCGGGTGCGCTCTCGTCAAAGAGCCAGCCGGTGTAATGCACAATGACGGTTTGTCCGGCTTGCGCTTCCGCGCCTTCGCCCAGTTTGGTGTCGGTTTTGATGAGGGTGGTCATGTTTCTCTTTCTGGTTGGTTATCTATCTATGTTTGTCAAATATTAGTAGGTTGGGTGGAGCCCTTCGACTTCGCTCAGGACTGGCTGCTCGATACCCAACAATCTAAAGGTTTCATTTGGTAACAACTTCGCCCGCCCAGTGACGCATGGTCTTCACCATCGTCGCTACAACGTCATCCCGGATCAGCGGAATATCCGTATCGTCATAGCGAAACGTCACTGCAAACGGATTGAGACGGGTAAGTTCTTCAGGTGAGCAGGGAGGCGTGATACCGCTCTGTAACAGCAGGGTTGCAAGGGTATGCAAGTCATGGGTGCGCTGAAATTCAATCCCGTTAAAAATCAGCACCGCTTTCAACAATTTCTCGATGGCCTGTTGTGCATGGAAACACGCCAGACGAAATTTTACCTCGGGTAATTTCAGCAAACCGCGAAACGCGGCGGCATCGTCATCCGCCAACCGAATATAACGCAGCGCCTCTTCAGTGGCTGGTGTCATACATCACCCGCCCTTCTTTAAACGCCCAATACAAAGCAGTCCCGGGCACTTGGCTGCGGCGGGTCGCTTCGCTATCCGAATACACCAGCAAATCCACCCCAACCGACATACTCCCCACCGCATTGCGTAAGCGCACCATCTCGTCAAATTGGTTACTGACTTCAGGTTCGATCACCATCAAATCCAAATCCGAACTTTCAGTCGCATCACCGCGCGCGTAAGAGCCGAACAAGATCACCTTGCTCGGCTGCGCTGAAGCCACCAGCCGATCAACGGCTTGCTGGATTTGTAAGTTAGTAATCATGGCTGCCTAATTATATCGGCATCGAGTGCATCCTATGGGTCAAATGCTTTTCTGCATCCTGCTATATGGAATCGAAATCTATTGTGATGCTGACCCCATTAGCCATTAACCCCATTAGCCATTAGCTACTGGCACCATTAGCTCAATCGAACTGGGACACTTAATGCCCACCCTTAGCTATTGGCTCAATAATGACCGCTGTTCCACTGGCCACCAAAAACAACATTGATTTTCCACCACCAGAAATCTCGCTGTAATCTAAATCGACACCAATGACAGCATTTGCGCCTGTTAGTAAAGCTTCTTTCTTCAATTCAGCAAGGCATGTCTTTCGTGCATCGCGTAGCGCTTTTTGCATAGCCCCGCTTCTTCCACCAAAAGTATCGGTAAGTGCGGCAAAGAAATCTAGAAATAAGTTGATGCCATAGACACATTCGGCAGTTACAACCTCAATCGTTTTGATTACACGATAGCCTTCAATGCTTGGTGTGGTAGTTACGAGTATGTTTTCTAAAGCTGCGTTCACAGCCGCTTGAGCCGTTGCGGTTTTCTCATTTTCAAATTTTGCAATAGCGTTGCTAACACCAGCGATTGTCGCATCAGTGGGAGAATATGGAAGAACCGATACACCCAAGGAACCCTGCGCCACTGACAAGTTCAAAATTTCGCTGCCACGGATTGCAACAAGCTCATTTTCGGACTGGCCCGATTGAGTCGCGGTGATAAGGTCATCAACCGAGTTCAAAATCGTGTCGTTGTATTTGTACAGCACGTCGTGCTGTTTAACACCAATTTTGTGTGCTTTACCATCTGTATCGGTCGAATTTACGAGTAATCCCGGCATGGTGCACTCCTTGTTTATTAAGTTATAAAACTGAGTTTACAAAACTAAACTACTGCAATTTACTACCAATTCTGCTGGGTCACGCTACGCTAACCCAACCTACATTGCTTAGTAACTCAAAACCGGTGCCAACCAGCGTTCGGCTTTCTCAATATCCCAGCCCTTGCGCTCCGCATAGCTGGCGACTTGATCCCGGTCTATCTTGCCGGTGGCGAAGTATTTCGCGTCAGGGTGCGAGAAGTAGAAGCCGGAAACGGCTGCGGTAGGTAGCATGGCGTAGCTGTCGGTGAGAGTGATGCCGGCCTTGTTTGGCGCATCCAGCAACGCAAACAACGGCGCTTTTTCGCTGTGTTCCGGGCAGGCGGGATAGCCGGGGGCGGGGCGGATACCGCGATATTTCTCGTTGATCATCGCGTCGTTGTCCAGCGTTTCGTCCGCCGCATAGCCCCAGAATTCGCGGCGCACGCGCAAGTGCAGCAATTCGGCGAAGGCTTCGGCCAAACGGTCGGCCAGCGATTTCAGCAGGATGGCGCTGTAGTCGTCGTTTTGCTTTTCGAATTCCGCCACGCGCGCGTCTATACCGATGCCTGCGGTGACGGCGAAGCCGCCGATGTAGTCGGCCACGCCCTTGGGAGCAATGTAATCGGCCAGACAGAAGTTGGGGATGTTGTCCGGCTTCTTGCTCTGCTGGCGCAGGTTGTGCCAAGTCATCGCTACATTGTTGCGTGTCTCGTCGGTGTAGATCTCGATGTCGTCGCCCGGTATGCCATCAACAGTCACGGTGTTGGCAGGGAACAGGCCGAACACGGCATTGGCGGTGAGCCATTTTCCCTGGACGATTTCTTTCAGCATGGCTTGTGCATCGGCGAATAGTTTGGTCGCTTCAACGCCCACCACTTCGTCTTGCAAAATCTTCGGATAGCGACCCGCCAGTTCCCATGCCTGGAAAAAAGGCGACCAGTCAATAAACCCGGCGATTTCTGCCAAACTGTAGTCACGCAATTCCCTGACACCCAGGAAATTGGGTTTCGGCGGCGTGTAAATCCCCCAGTTCGTCTTGAAGCCATGCGCGCGCGCGGCTGCAAGCGACACATACACGGCCTTGGTCTTCTTGCGTTCATGGTCTTCGCGCGCGTTGGCGTATTCCGCCTTGATGCCCGCCACATACTCGTCGCGCAGCGTGTCGGAGAGCAGGTTGCTGCACACCCCCACGGCGCGCGAGGCATCCACGACATACACAGTCTGTCCGCTCGGATAATTGGGTTCGATTTTCACCGCCGTATGCACGCGCGAAGTGGTCGCGCCGCCGATCAGCAGGGGAATCTTGAAGCCTTGCCGTTCCATCTCTTTGGCGACATGCGCCATTTCTTCCAGCGACGGGGTAATCAGCCCGGACAGGCCGATGATGTCGGCGTTGTGTTCGCGGGCGGTGTCCAATATCTGCTGGCACGGCACCATTACGCCCATGTTCACCACCTCGAAGTTATTGCACTGCAACACCACGGTGACGATGTTCTTGCCAATGTCGTGCACGTCGCCCTTCACCGTTGCCATGACGATCTTGCCCTTGGTGCTGGTGTCACCCGAGCGTAGTTTTTCGGCTTCGATGTAGGGAATCAAATGCGCTACCGCCTGTTTCATCACGCGGGCGGATTTGACCACTTGCGGCAAAAACATCTTGCCTGCGCCGAACAGGTCGCCGACCACGTTCATGCCCGTCATCAGCGGGCCTTCGATGACTTCCACCGGGAAATTGGCTGCCAGGCGTGCTTCTTCGGTGTCTTCGACGATGAAAGTGGTAATGCCGCGCACCAGCGCGTGGGTCAGGCGTTCCTGCACCGTACCCTTGCGCCATTCCAGGTCTTCGACCTGTTCCTTGCCGCCGCCCTTGACGTTTTCGGCGATTTTGACCAGTTTTTCGCCCGCATCCGGGTGGCGGTTGAGCACCACGTCTTCCACCGCGTCGCGCAGTTCTTTCGGTATTTCTTCATAGACGCCGAGCTGTCCGGCGTTGACGATGCCCATGTTCATGCCCGCCTTGATGGCGTGATACAGGAACACGGTGTGGATCGCTTCGCGCACCGGCTCGTTGCCCCGGAAGCTGAACGATACGTTGGACACCCCGCCGGAAATCTTGGCATAGGGCAGATTTTTTCTGATCCAGACGCAGGCGTTGATAAAGTCAACCGCGTAGTTGTTGTGTTCCTCGATGCCCGTGGCGATGGCGAAGATGTTCGGGTCGAAGATGATGTCCTCAGGCGGGAAGCCGACCTGGTTGACCAGAATGTCGTAGCTGCGTTGGCAGATTTGCGTCTTGCGTTGGTAGGTATCCGCCTGACCTTGTTCGTCGAACGCCATCACCACGGCTGCCGCGCCGTATTGACGCACTAACGTGGCGTATTTGATGAAATTTTCTTCGCCTTCCTTGAGCGAGATGGAGTTGACGATGGACTTGCCCTGCACGCACTTCAACCCCGCTTCGATGATGCTCCACTTGGAGGAATCTATCATCAGCGGGACTTTGGAAATGTCCGGCTCGGAGGCGATGAGATTGAGGAAACGCACCATCGCGGCTTCGCCGTCCAGCATCGCCTCATCCATGTTGACATCTATCACCTGCGCGCCCGTTTCGACCTGTTGCTTGGCGACTTCCAGCGCTTCGTCGTATTTTCCCTCGAGAATCAGGCGCTTGAACTTGGCTGAACCCGTCACGTTGCAGCGTTCGCCGACGTTGACGAACAAGGAATCGTCACTGATATTGAAAGGCTCAAGGCCGGATAAACGGCATTCGACAGGAAGGTCGGGAATCTTGCGCGGCGGGACATCCTTGACGACTTCGGCAATCGCCTTGATGAAGGCGGGCGAAGTGCCGCAGCAACCGCCGACGATGTTGAGCAGGCCGCTGGCAGCCCACTCCCTGATGTGGCCGGACATGTTCTCGGGCGTATCGTCATAGCCGGTTTCGGCCAGCGGGTTGGGCAGGCCAGCGTTGGGGTGCGCACTAACGTAACAGTTGGCGACACGCGACAATTCCTCGACATACTGGCGCAACTCAGCCGCACCCAGCGCACAGTTCAGGCCGATGGAAATTGGCTTGGCGTGTGCCAGCGAATTGTAGAACGCTTCGGTGACTTGCCCGGTCAGCGTGCGGCCCGAGGCATCGGTGATCGTCCCGGAAATCATGATCGGCAGCGATGCCTTACGTTCCGCGAACACCGTTTTTACCGCGAAGATCGCCGCCTTGGCGTTCAGCGTATCGAAGATGGTTTCGATCAAAATCAAATCCGCGCCGCCGTCCATCAAGCCGCGCGTGGCTTCCGAATAATCCGCAACCAGCTTGTCGAAGCTGATGTTGCGCGCCGCAGGGTCGTTCACGTCCGGCGAAATGGTCGCGGTCTTGTCGGTGGGCCCCAGAACGCCTGCGACGAAGCGCGGCTTGTCGGCTGTCGCAAATTGGTCGCACGCTTCGCGCGCCACACGCGCACCCGCCTTGTTCAGCTCGTAGTTGAATTCGGACATGCCATAGGCGTTCAGCGTGGTCGCGTTCGCGCCAAAGGTGTTGGTCTCGATAATGTCCGCGCCCGCCGCCAGATATTCACAATGGATCGCTTTGATGACTTCGGGCTTAGTGATGACTAGCAGGTCGTTGTTGCCCTTGAGGTCACGATGCCAATCGGCGAAACGTGTGCCGCGATAGTCCGCTTCGGTCAGCTTGTAGCGTTGGATCATCGTCCCCATCGCGCCATCCAGAATCAGGATGCGCTGCTGGAGAAGATTTTCTATCGGGTGCGGGGAGCGGGTCATGGTCGTTGAAGGCAAAAAAAGTCGTTCGATTTTAACATGTACGCATCAAAATTTGAGCTAAAACAATATCTCGGATGACGAATAGGCTTATTATCCGAAGCTCATGTAATTTGTACCCACAATAACCCAGATTAGGAGGATGTCATGGCTAAGCTCGTTTGGACTACCGACCTCAACACCGGCATTAACATCATTGATAAGCAGCATCAACGCATTGTCGAATACATCAATGAACTTGACGACGCGCGCAAAAGCGGCCACAAGATGGAAGACTTGGGTCGAGTGATAGATGAAACGGTGGATTACACGCTTTCGCACTTCGCCTTCGAGGAAAGTATGCAGGAAGACGCGCATTACCCATTTTTGAAGGCGCACAAGAGAGTGCATGAAATGTTCGTCAACAAGGTGGCCGACTTGCAGCATCGTTTCAGCCTGGGCGAAGATGTGTCGGAAGAGCTGCACAAGATGCTGTTTACCTGGCTGTTCAACCACATCAAGCGCGATGATGCGGATTATGTGGAATACGTCAAACGGAATATTCAGCAGGATAGTTTTATCGAGAAGAAAAAAGGTTTTTTCGGCAGATTGTTCGGTTAATCCTCCTCCCCCCAAAAAAACAGCCGCCTCGTGCGGCTTAAAAATTCAGGCGGCGATATTGTACGGCTTCGGCGATGTGTGAACGGGTGACGGCATCGCTGCCCGCCAAGTCGGCGATGCTGCGCGCGACCTTGAGGATGCGGTGGTAGGCGCGCGCCGATAAGTTGAGGCGGCTTAAAGCCTGTTGTAACAAGGCGATGCCGGGTGCATCCGGCGTACAAAAAGCCTCAATTTCCGTGACGGAAAGCAGCGCGTTGTTTTTCCCTTGTCGCGCCAGTTGCCGTGCTCTGGCCGCATTGACGCGCTGCTGCACGGACAGGCTGGACTCGCCAGCGGCCTTGCCCAGCAAGTCATCCTGCGGCACGGCGGGGACTTCAATCTGTATGTCTATGCGGTCCAGCAAGGGGCCGGAAATTTTGCCGCGATAGCGCGAAATCTGGTCGGGCGTACAGCGACATTTGCCGTTGTAGTGGCCAAAATAGCCGCACGGACACGGATTCATCGCCGCTATCAACTGAAATTGCGCGGGGAATTCGGCGCGGCGCGCGGCGCGCGAGATGGTGATATGCCCCGATTCCAGCGGCTCGCGCAACACTTCCAGCACGCTGCGGTCGAATTCCGGCAGTTCGTCCAAAAATAACACCCCATGCAGCGCCATCGAAATTTCACCCGGACGCGGGTTGCTGCCGCCGCCGACCAGTGCCACGCCGGAAGCGGTATGGTGGGGTGCGCGATACGGGCGAGACTTCCAGCGGCTGACATCAAAGCTGCCATCCAGCGATTGCAAGGCCGCGCTTTCCAGCGCTTCCTGCTGGGTCATCTGCGGCAGGATGCCGGGGAAACGCGCCGCCAGCATGGATTTTCCCGCGCCCGGCGGCCCCATCATCAACACGCTATGCCCGCCAGCGGCGGCAATTTCCAGCGCGCGCTTGACCTGTTCCTGTCCCTTGACCTCGCTCATGTCGGGGTAATGGGGGGGGAGGGTTTCAGGCAGGTTTAGGTAAGGTTTTATGGTTTCGCGACGCGCCAGATGCGCGGCGACTTGCAGGAGTGTTTTGGCGGGATAGACCACGGCAGCTTCCACCAGCGCGGCCTCTGCCGCATTGGCTTCCGGCAGGATAAAGGCACGTCCCGAGTTGGCTGCGCGATAGGTCATCGCCAGCGCGCCGCGTATCGGGCGCAGTTCGCCCGTCAGTGCCAGTTCGCCCGCATATTCGTATTCGGCGAGTCGGTCGGTGGGGATTTGCCCGGTTGCGGCGAGTATGCCCAGCGCGATGGGCAGGTCGTAGCGCCCGCTTTCCTTGGGCAAATCGGCGGGGGCTAAATTGACGGTGATGCGCCGGGCGGGGAAATCGAACTGGCAGTTTTGCAGGGCGGCGCGCACCCGCTCCCGGCTTTCCTTGACCTCGGTTTCTGGCAGTCCGACGATGGTGAAGCTCGGCAGACCGTTGGCGAGATGCACTTCGACCGTGACCAGTTCGGCCTCCATGCCGGATAAAGCGCGGCTGTAGAGTACCGCCAGGCTCATGTTAACGTGAAACTCGCGCAGCGACGAACTGTACCCC
>Ga0210004_1001735_pt1 | contig 12636 bp, 13 predicted proteins | sample CryGey13umfilter_FD_185450 | JGI IMG/M metagenome (GOLD analysis project Ga0210004, IMG submission 185450) | Groundwater microbial communities from aquifer in Utah, USA - Crystal Geyser 4/8/14 3 um filter (SPAdes) (version 3) | ecosystem: Environmental > Aquatic > Deep subsurface > Groundwater...
GTAAAAACCCAAGCTGCCATTATGCCAAAGGCGACAAATAATCCGAATACCCTTACTGGTGGGATATCAGCCAAAGCTAATGAGCCAAAACCAACTGCCGAGGTAATAGAAGTAAAGAACATTGGCCGATAAAGACCTTTCATTGTCAGCATTATAGCTTTTCTTTTATCTTTAATCGTGAGGTAACGGTTAAAAAAACCACTCAAGATATGAATATCGTCCAAAAGGGCAATGGGCATAAGGAATATAGGGATCATCGAACTCATAATATGAACTGTGAATCCTAAGCCGATCAATAACCCCATCGTCCAGATAACACTCAACATCGCATCCAACATAGGCGGGACAACCGCTATGCCCATTCTAAAAATTAGAAACAAAAGTATCATTATAAAAAAACCCGCCAGTGGTGCTGTAATTCCCATCTGGACAAACATCTCGTTGCCAAATGTGTCTTCAGCAATGGGTAAACCGGCTAAATAATATTTTTGTCTGGTAGTTAATTCTTTTTTAAGGATTTTCTCAATTTCTTTCGATACACGGTAACTTTGGTCTTTTTTCCCAATAGGAATATAAATAGAAGTGGCTTTTCCGTCACGTGAGATAATTTTATCTACGAAAAAGGAATTATCGTAAAGAGCATTTTTAAGGTTTTCTAAATCTTGCTGATTTTGAGGAAGTTCTTCCATGAAACGCTTTACTATGAGTGTGCCGTCTTCCGAAGTCACGTTATCTGATGTGCGCAAGCTTACCACATCCTCGATAATTACGCCTTTAATTCTCAAAATATCATCTGTTACCTTAGCGATTCTTCTTAACGTGTCCGGATTAAAGATACCATTCTCATCAACAATGCCTACGACCAAAAGGCCATGTATGCCGAATTCTTTCTTGATTTTGTCATAAAAAACCCTATCCGGTTGATTCTCTTCAAGCATGTTCTCCGGGTCGGTATCTATCTTTATTTTGGGAAACTGTATGGCAAAGAAGATTGTGGCGACAAGAATGATGATTATTGTTGTTTTCGGAAATCTGGTAACTATTTCGGTTAATTTCTGCAACATCGATTGCCTCCTTAATATTATTTTTTCTTGGCTACGCCCCGCGCCAATCTTTCACCTTCATGGAGCTGTTCAAGAAGTACCTCCCGTAAAATATCGCAGGCCTTAATCATCTTTGGATTGGCAACTTTGTAATAAATATTTAAGCCCGCTCTTCGGGTAGAAACAATTCTACGTTGGCGCAATATGCTAAGGTGCTGAGAAAGATTTGCTTTGGGCAATTTCAACTTTTCTCGTAATTCCTCAACTGATTTTTCCCCTTCGCGTAGCAAATTCATAATTCTTAAACGAGTGGGATTCGCCATGCTTTTACAGACTTCCGCATGCATCTCGTACATTTTCTCTTCCATCTCTTTATCCATTCCCGCACCTCCTTATATCTGTTTCATAGTTTATATATTTCGCAACTATTATACTAACACGCATCTGCCATGTCAAGTTTTCTTTTAAAACCTGCTTTATTTTTTGATAAAGATAGATAAAAGGATGGCTGCTACAAGAGAAAGAGAGGCTCCAAAGCCAAAAGCGACGGTGGGGCTATACTGCTGCCACAAAATCCCCATAATCAGGCTTGCCGGAAACATGCATAGACCTACTACGGTATGATAAATCCCATACGCGCTTGCCAAGACTGACTTATCTTCTACTAAATCGGCGACGTATGCCCGCAGTACACCTTCGCTCAATCCGTAATATACGCCATAAAGAGCCATAAAAATCCAGATAAGACTCTGCGTATTAGAAAAAGCAAATCCTAAATAAACTGCTCCGTAAACAGAAAATCCCAGAAGCGTAGCTTTTCTCCTGCCTATTTTGTCTGATAGATGGCCTAAGGGAATTGACGAGGCAGAGCTGACGAAATTATACACAAGCCAAAGGATAGGTATAAGTACTATTTTTACCCCTAAATCTTTTGCTCTTAAAATTAAAAAGGCATCGCTGGAATTGCCCAGAGTAAATATAGCCAATATCAAAACGAAGAATTTGAAATCGCTACTGAAATGTTTTAATGAAATGGCTTTTATTTCCTTGGGCGGATCCTCAACATGGCGCTTCTCTTTCAAAAAGAAAATTATAATAAGTACGGCAACAAACGCAGGAAAAAAGGCAAGCAAGAACACCAAGCGCAAGTTGTTATTCAGCATCGGTAAAATAGCAAAAGCAACCAAGGGGCCCAAAAAGGCACCCATTCTATCCATCGCCCGCTGGATACCAAATGCCTTGCCTCTTTGCTCAGGAAGGCTCAAATCCGCAACAAGTGCGTCTCTGGGAGATGTGCGTATTCCCTTGCCAACCCTATCAATAAAACGAACTATTAATACATGCCAACCGGCTGTTACCAGATAGAGAAAAGGCTTTCCTATGGTTGACAAGCTGTAACCTAAGAAGATAATTGGCTTGCGTTTCTTTAATTTGTCCGAATACCATCCGGAAAACACCTTTAATATACTGGCGGTTGCTTCGGCTATTCCTTCAAGCAACCCGATAAATGCTACTCCTACTCCCAAGACGCTAGATAAAAAGATGGGCAGCAACGGATAAATCATCTGGCTTGATATATCCGTAAATAAACTGACTAAACCCAGAGTGAATATATTCTTATCTAATTTCTTTTTTTGCATATTATCTTTGGAATATAATTATGGTTCTTTCGCATTTAGTGTAAGAATCTCGGGTTTAATAATCCGCAATGCTGGTGAATTTTCAACAAAAAGTATTCAACGTCTCTGTAGCCGTAAGCCATTCGCTTAAGCCGCTTAATTTTGTTATTAAAACCTTCAGATACAGCCGAACTGATTTTCTTTCTAAACCAGTTGAGGATAAATTGCATCTTATCTCGAAAACTTTCAGCGATCGCCTTGAAGATTTCAAGCCCGCTTGAAAGCGCCTGCTGAATCCATGCCTTTAAACATACTCTGGCTGCTTCTTCATTGCCTTGCATATAAACTTCCTGAAAACTATCTTTAAGCAGCATCGCTTTATAAATCGGCTCGTTAATTTCACACAAACGCTTCAAATGTTCTGCCTGTTTTTCCGTTAGATTCGCTTTATTCTTCAGCAAGATAAACCGCTGACGGCAATTCATCATCTCGACTACATCATCTTGTTCAGCAACCCGCGCTTTACGTAATTCCTGCCGTCGCACCGTATCTACGGCCATATTCAGCTTTTGGATTACATGAAATTTGTCGCATACAATTAACGCCTTCACCGCATATTGACTGGTCGAACTTATATATGTCCTCGCTCCGTCTAAGGCCACGGATTCGATCTTTTCACAATTCTCCTTACCGATTCCTTCGTAATACTTATCTAAAACTTCAGCCTTGCGTCCTTGGCCATTCCAGACGACCTTCTTAATGTCCGTATCAATCACGTTTGTTAAATAACGGTGATATTTTAAGTAGCTTACTTCATCTACGCTGATATTTACCGCCGCTGGCGGAGGAATCAATCTCTGAGCAAATAGTTCTTCCAGCATCTCTCTATCTATTCGATAAACTTTCTCATCATCTAAACCTAAATACCATCCTGCTTCTACATTCGTCGTAATCGCTGTAAGCCGATAAACTTCCCGGGCTAATCTTGTCGTTACTCGCGCGCGGGGCTTAACCCAAGCAACAGATTCTACGTGAATCCGTCCATCTGTAGGACATGCCTGCCGGCGCTTGGCCACATACAGATAAACCCGCTTATCAATCATCCTGCGGTCTTCAACCATAACCTCGATTATTCCGCGTGCCGGGCCCTTATGAATATTCCCGCAGTTTGAACACACAAACGGGTTACGTTTATACGGCTCTACACGAATATGAATTTCTTCTTTTGCTTCTGATAAAATCTCGGTTATCTTATATTCTGGTAAATTTAATGCCTTTGTGATACTATATGTTCGCATCGATTGCCTCCTGATAGTTTGTCTTTGCAAACAGATTCTATCAGACTTTTCTTTGGTAATCGATGCTTTTTTATTTCCCCTTACATTTCAATGCCTTACGTCAATTCCATTACACTTTAAACGAAAGAACCGAAATTATTTCAAATTCTACTTAAACTCAGGTGCAACATTCTATTTCTTGCCGTACTTCAGGTAAACACTACAAGATTTCCTTTCCTTTGGCTTGCAATTTTTGACATCCTGAGCACTGGGTAGTGCTCAGGATCTGCTTGACGCCTTCAATATTAATTCGTTTCTTTTGCATCAATTCCTTGATATACTCCAGCCGGTCCATGTCGCACCGTGAATAAAACCTGTTCTTTCCTAAACGTGTTGGTTTTATTAAGTCTTTCCTCTCCCAGATCCGAAGCGTAGCCGGACAGGCCTTTAGGGTTTTGGCAACGATTCCTATTGTATAAACCGGTTCACGGTATCCATGTTCCATAACAAAAACCTCCTGTTAAGCTTTTAATGCCTTCAGGAGGTTTTTACATCATATACAAACGCTATTGTCAAATTAATTGTAAGCGTGATTATTCCACTATATCGCCCACAACCGGCTCAACTTTTACTCCGGCCCGCTCTAAATACTTCCTGGCTTTTTCTAGATTCTCTTTTGTGCCGCTAAGCTCTAAAGTGACCTCTCCGACTGTTTCTGTGACATTTGCCCTGCGGATGTTTGGTATCACATTATATTTCTTAGCCATAGTAAAAATTACCGGTTTCTTGATCAGCTTCTGGGGAAATATTAAATGCGCCATTTTCTTTGCCATAACTTTAACCCTCCCTTTTTCTTAAGCTACAAAATTGCTCATAATCTATCAGTTTCGTTATTGTCGGATTCTCCCCGCATATCGGACATTTTGGATCTTTCGGGACTTTTACCTGCCGGAAAGACGAATCCAAAGCATTAAATACCAAAAGTTTTCCAGCCAAGGGATTTCCTATCTTCAAAATATACTTTAATACCTCATTCGCCTGAATTATCCCGATTATTCCCGCGACCGCTCCCAGTATTCCGGCTTCCTGGCAGCTTGGCACAAGGCCCGGAGGCGGAGGCTCAGGAAACAAACATCTATAACAGGCGCTTTCACCCGGTAAAATAGTTATTGCCTGGCCGTCAAACCTGAATATACCACCATGGGACAACGGTTTGCCGGATAAAACACAGGCATCGTTTACCAAATATCGTGTGGGAAAGTTGTCCGATCCATCAATGATAATATCGTACTCTTTAATTATATCCATTATATTCACGGATGTGAGCCTTACATTATAGGGTACAATCTCAATATCAGTATTTATTCCCGTGAGACATTCTTTTGCGGACTCAACTTTTGCCTTACCTACATTTTTCATGGAGTGTATAATTTGCCTCTGTAGATTATTAAGCTCGACCGTATCAGAATCGACAATGCCGATTTTTCCAATACCGGCAGAGGCCAAATATAAAGCGCATGGTGAGCCTAAGCCGCCCGCGCCGATTATAAGAACTTTTGCGCTTAGTAATTTCTCCTGGCCTGCCCCGCCGACATTAGGCAGTAAAATTTGTCTTGAATACCGCTCGATTTGATCTTCTCGTAATTTCATTTCTCACCTCCTGCAATCGCCCCTCGACTGCGCTCGGGACAATTGCCAACATCCCGACCACCGGCAATCGCCGGAATGATTGAAACCTCATCGCCGTCTTTCAAGCCGGTTTCATCCATTTGCAAAAACCGCACATCTTCTTCATTGACATAAATGTTAATAAACTTCCGCACTTTTCCTGTTTCGTCACAAATCCTCTCTTTAATGCCTGGAAAGTTCTCTGATAAGTTGTCTATTAATTCCCGCACTGTTCGGCCGTTCGCTTTCACCTCTGCTTGGTTTTGTGTCAATTTTTGAAGCGGCGCCGGTACTCTAACTGTTACGCTCATTTTATCTACCTCCTTTAGTCCCGAGTCCCGCCAAGGCGGGACGAAGGGCTTATTTCATCACATGTTCTTCAAACGCAGTTATATTGGGTTTAATTTTAATCGGTTTACCTATTTTTTCATAAACTGCTTCCTGTGTTTTTAAACCATTGCCGGTTATACAAACGACGATTGATTCATCCCGGGGGATTTTGCCTTGTTCAATTAACTTCTTTGTAACGCCTAGGGTTACTCCTCCTGCAGTCTCAGTAAAAATCCCTTCGGTTGAAGATAAGAGTTTTATTGCTTCCACAATCTCATCATCAGATACATCCTCGGCCCAGCCGCCGGATCCTCCCACTGTTGCGGCAGCATATATCCCATCAGCAGGGTTGCCTATAGCTAAAGATTTGGCAATTGTATTGGGTTTAACCGGTTTTATGATCTCCGCTTTTTCTTTTATCGCTGTAACTATGGGATTGCATCCGGCAGCTTGCGCCGCGTAAATTTTTGTATCAACTTTTTTTATTAGCTCAAGTTTCTCAAATTCTTTTAAGCCCTTATGTATCTTTGAAATCAATGAGCCGCTTGCGCATGGCACTACAATATGTTTAGGCACTTTCCAGCCCAATTGTTCCGCTATTTCATGGCCGTAGGTCTTGGATCCTTCCGCATAGTAAGGCCTTATATTGATGTTCACAAAGGCCCATTTGTATTTTGTCGCGATTTCTGAACATAACCTATTCACTTGGTCATAATTACCTTCAACTGCCACTAAAGTAGGATTATAAATTAACGTTGCCACGACTTTCCCTAATTCAAGATCAGCAGGTATGAATATATAACGTTTCAGATTAGCAATCGCGGCCTGAGCAGATACGGAATTAGCCAGATTCCCTGTTGAGGCGCAAGCCACAGTATCAAAACCGAACTCTTTGGCCTTTGACAGAGCCACTGCCACCACCCTATCTTTAAATGAAAGTGTAGGATGATTCGTAGAGTCATCCTTTATATAAAGCTCTTTTACCTTTAAAACCTTTTCAAGATTCTTCGCCCTAATTAAAGGGGTGAAACCGGATTGCAAGCCATCGGTTGGTTCGCTGTCTATAGGCAAAAGCTCACGGTATCGCCAAAGGTTTGTCGGCCTGGATTCAATGGCATCTCTTGTCAGCTTCTTCCTTATCTTTTCATAGTCATAATCCACCTCAAGCGGCCCGAAACAGTATTCGCACACATAGAGCGGATCCTTCGGATAAAGCCTCCCGCATTCCCTGCACTTTAATCCCTTTACATAGCTCATATTCTCACCTCAAATTTTGCGAAGCAAAATTTGATCCTGAACCCGCTCATAAGGCGGGGGAAGGATCTCACTGCTTCTTGATAAGTAATTTCCAATATTCATCGGCCTTCTCTACTTTGAGAATCTGATGTCCTTCTTCCTTAACACTCGCTGTCACATTGGTAATGGGTTCGCCGTCATCCAGTTCAACCTCTAATACTTCGCCTGTGCCCATTGTTTCCAGTTTGAGTTTTGTTTTAACAAAGTTAAGCGGGCACGGCACACCTTTCAAATTAATATACTGATTACCTTTAATCCTGTTCATAGAATTTCTTCCTTTATTTTTTCCAAATCCTGACGTTCTAAAGCCTCTCCAAACCTTTCGCCTTTTTTGGCAATTCTGTTATAGCAGCGTATAGTGTTTCTTATGATCTTTGGGATTTGACTTTCTTTAACAAAATCAGCGATCTTAACGCCAAATTTCGGAAAACGGCCTACTTTACCGCCTATATAAACTGTAAAGCCCACCATTTTTGTCTTCCACGCGTTCACAGGACATACCCTTATACAGTCCCCTTCAAAGAAACAGTTTTTCTTCCTATATATAGGGCGTTTATTTTCGTCCATAATGATCGCTGGCTTTCTTTTACCGCGCAAACATACCTTCTCACAAACCTTAGCGCACAAAGTGCATCCTATACATTTGCTTAAATCCACCTCTGGCTCTCCCTGTGCCTGAAAACCCAAATCATTTTCTTGCGGCTTCGCGCAGGAATTAAGGCATCCTGTAATCGCGACCTTAAATTTCTTTGGGACTTCTTTTCCAAATGCTACACTATCAAGTTTCCCGGCAAGTTGTTCTGTGTCAACAAACCCGAAGCGGCACACACTCATCCCCGGACAAGCGATCAGGTTTCGTGAACGCGGGCCACAGGCGCCTTTCAAGATATTAAGCTTCTTCAAGTCCTTAAGTAATTTGGGAATATTCTTAATATGTATCCATGGAATCTCAATCCCCTGCCGCGTGGAAACATGGACATAATCCCGGCCGTATTTCTTAGCGATTGTGGAATATTTTTTCAATAGATCCGCTTTCAGGTGTCCGCCCGGAATGCGGGTGCGCAGAATAAAATAGTCTTTCTGTTTTTGCTTTATAATACCGCCTGTCCTTAAGCCCGCTAACTCGTTATCCTTATATATTTTCTTTGTCATGACAACACCTCAAGCCTCAAAATACCTCTCCATCGAGAAATACCTTTCTCCTGTATCAGGTAAAATTACTACCAGCCTTTTCCCTTTGCCCAAATCCTTCGCTACCTTTATCGCCGCGTATACCGCGGCCCCGGCTGATATACCCACAAATAATCCTTCTTCCTTAGCCATTCTTCTTGATGTTCTAAAGGCCTCATTATCATCGACTTGAATAATTTCATCAATGATCTCTCGATTTAATATATCGGGCACAAACCCGGCGCCTATGCCCTGAATTTTGTGAGGGCCGGGTGTTTTACCCGACAATACCGCGCTTGCAGCCGGTTCGACCGCTACTATTTTAATATTCTTGTTGCGCCTTTTTAATACCTCACCCACACCCGTGATAGTGCCTCCGGTTCCTACTCCGGCTACAAAAGCATCTATGTTACCATCGGTGGCCTTTAAAATTTCCTTTGCTGTTGTCTTTCTATGGATCTCTGCGTTAGCCTTGTTCGTAAATTGCTGAGGCATAAAGCTGTTAGGTGTTTTCTTCAGAAGCTGTTCCGCCTTTTTTATTGAGCCCATCATACCTTCCTGTCCCGGCGTAAGAACTACTTCCGCGCCATACGACTTTAGTATATAGATTCTCTCCAGGCTCATCGTCTCCGGCATTGTAAGAATACACTTATAGCCCCTTACAGCGCAAATCATCGCCAGCCCAATACCTGTATTACCGCTCGTCGGTTCAATAATAGCCGAGCCTTTGGATATCAATCCATTCTTTTCAGCGTCTTCAATCATCGAAAGGCATATCCTGTCTTTAACACTTCCCCCCGGATTAAATGCTTCAAGCTTTGCCAGAATTTCAGCCGTATCCGGCCCGGCTATCTTGTTCAGTCTTACCATAGGTGTATTGCCGATTAGCTCCAGGACATTATGCGCTAATTTCATATTTCCTTCTCCCCCGCCCATATAATAAACAAACTCCAGGCGGTCATCAGATTTAAGCGGTGTATCGCTATACTTATTTTTTTCTAATATTTTCTCATTCAGCTCCACGGTAACTACCTCGGGCCTGATTTGTTTCATATCTAACAGCTTGGATATTTTCATATTGTCTTCTATTTCCTCTTTTTTCCCATTTAAATAAATTACTACTGCCATGATATCTACCTCCTCATATTCTTAAATACTCTATCAACTGCCTGTAATGTGTTTTCTATATCATCTTCTGTGTGCACTGCGGATAAGAAATTCGACTCAAACTCCGAAGGAGAAAAATAAACTCCTTCTTTAAGTAATCCGTGATACAGTTTCTTGAATAAATCCGAAGTTAAACTAAACATAGACGCTATATGTTCAACCCTGACTTTTATACCGTATTTTTGGGCGCTCAAACGTATACTGCCGCACAGTTCTTGTGTCTTCTCTTCTAAGGCCTTATAAGGATTCATTCTCTTAAGCTCTTTTAACGTAGTTATTCCCGCTGTAACAGCTATTGGATTGCCTGATAATGTGCCTGCCTGATATACATCTCCTAATGGAGCCAGAAGCCGCATAATTTCACTTTTACCCCCAAAAGCGCCTATAGGTAAACCTCCCCCGATAATTTTACCCAAACATGTCAAATCAGGCGTTACATTAAAATAACCTTGCGCACCTGCGTAAGACAATCTAAATCCTGTAATAACTTCGTCAAAGATTAACACAATATTATATTTATCCGCTATCGTCCTAAGGCCCTCAAGAAAACCCTGTTTTGGCAATACGACTCCGTAATTTGCCTCTACAGGTTCGACTATTGTTGCCGCTAAATCTTTTTGATGTTTTTTAACTGCTGCTTCCAGCCTTTTGATGTCATTGAAAGGCAACACAATCGTATGTTTAGTAAAATCTCTTGGCACGCCTTTTGTGTTGGGTATCCCAAGTGTAGCCTGGCCAGAGCCGCTTTTCACTAGAAGGTAATCCGCATGGCCATGATACGAGCCTTCGAATTTTATTATCTTATTTTTCCCTGTATAAGCCCTTGCGAGCCTTATTGCGCTCATTACCGCTTCTGTTCCAGAATTGGTCAATCTCACCTGCTCAATAGATGATACGGCCTCCGCGATTAACTTGGCTAATTCTGTCTCCAATATTGTAGGCGCGCCAAAGCTTGTGCCTTTTTTAATAGCCTTTTCCAAGGAATCTACAACCTTAGGATAGGCATGCCCTAAAATCAAAGCTCCCCAGGAAAGGCAATAATCGATAAATTCGCCGCCGCATTCACCATAGAATTTTGAACCAAAAGCTTTCTTGACGAATACCGGATATCCGCCTACTGCCTTGAATGAACGGACAGGGCTGTTGACACCGCCCGGGATGTATCTTTTAGCTTCTTCAAATAAACCTTTTGCTATATTCAGCACAGCCATTTTCCAACCTCTTTTCCAAAGTAACTGATGATAAAATCAGCGCCAGATCTCTTTATCGAAGTAAGGACTTCTATCGCCAAGTTTCTTTCTCTGGTCTTATCGCCGCCTGAAGCCTCCTTAATCATACTGTATTCACCGCTCACGTTATACGCGGCGATAGGAATATTAAATTTCTCTTTAGCTCTGTGTATAATATCCAGATACGCTAATGCCGGTTTAATCATAACAATATCCGCGCCCTCATCGATATCCTGTTTTATCTCTCTCAACGCTTCTTCCGCGTTCCTAAAGTCCATTTGGTAGCTCTTTCTGTCTCCGAATTGGGGAACGGAATCTAAAGCCTCTCTAAACGGCCCGTAAAAGTTAGAAGCGTATTTCGCGGAATAGGCCAATATACCTACATCCCTAAACCCTTTTTTATCCAAGGCATGCCTTATCGCTTTAACTTGACCATCCATCATCGCGGAAGGGGCCACAAAATCCGCGCCCGCCTCAGCATGAGATAAAGCTATTTTTGCTAATATCTTAAGAGTTTCGTCATTATCGATTCTTTTTCCTCTGACTATTCCGCAGTGGCCATGTGACGTATATCCGCACAGGCAAACATCTGTCATGATAATTAGGTCCTTGCATTTCTTCTTTATAGCCTTTATCGCCTTTTGGACAACTCCATTCTTTTTATAGCTTTCAGAGCCTATGGCGTCTTTTGTTTTAGGAACCCCAAATAAGAGTATTGCTTTTATCCCATAGGCCTCTTTCAAGTCTTTAAGCACATTATCTATGGACAACTGATAAACGCCGGGCATAGACCTTATTTCTTTCTTTATGTTTCTTCCTTCAATAACAAAGTAAGGCAAAATAATGTGCTTTGGATGAAGCGCTGTCTCGCTGACCCAATCCCTGATAAATTCTTTTTCTCTCAACCTTCTTAATCTAACAGCCTGCATTTTTTAGCCTCCGCTAATGTAACATCACCTATAAATCTCCGGGTAATCCCTTTCGGTATTTTTCCATATCTTTTTTTAAAATTCCTTACAGTCGAAGGGCTGGTAAACATAATTTCATCAAAATTACTTAACTCCAGATCCGGCAAATCGCTGGGCATTACATTCCTATAAGCATAGCTGGATATCACTACTGCCCCTAAGCGCTTCAATCCGTTTTTTAATCCTTTGTCGGATAAATCGGACCGCGGCATAAATATTCTTTTGCCGTTAATGTTTTCTTTTTTGAATCTTTTAAGCAACCCCCTTGATGATTCCTCCCACGGCACCAGATCTGCATGTATACCAAAATCCAACAGTCTATTTTTTGTGGAATTCCCAACCGCAGCGATTTTAATATGTGTTAGCGCTCTCGCGTCATTACCGATTACATTCAATCTCTTGAAAAAATACTCAACGCCATAGCGGCTGGCAAAGACTACCCAATCAAATTTTCTTATGCTTCTTAGATAGTCATCAAATTTATCATAATTCTCTAAAAGACATATTTTTATTAAAGGTAAATGAAAGTATGTCCCTCTTATAAAAAACCTTTCTTCTGACAATCCCGTAAATAACACTCTTTTATTTCTTCTTAACCAGTTAAAATTCTTTTCTAATTTCGCTACTTTTCCAATAATAATTATTGCCGGTGGTTTTATCTTCTCGTCCTTAGCCTTTACAGCGATATCCTTCAATGTTCCCCTCAAAACCCGTTGGTTTAGGCGGCTGGCATTTTGAACCATAGCTACAGGCGTATTCTTATCTTTTCCGGCTTCAACTAACTTCTTAACGATATCGGCTAAATTCTCCACAGCCATATATAAAACTACTGTTCCATTTTTCGCTATTGCATTCCAATCAAGCATACT
>Ga0210004_1001771_pt1 | contig 12487 bp, 4 predicted proteins | sample CryGey13umfilter_FD_185450 | JGI IMG/M metagenome (GOLD analysis project Ga0210004, IMG submission 185450) | Groundwater microbial communities from aquifer in Utah, USA - Crystal Geyser 4/8/14 3 um filter (SPAdes) (version 3) | ecosystem: Environmental > Aquatic > Deep subsurface > Groundwater...
TAGCGTCAGCCAGCGACATGGACGCTGAAACTCTTTCGTTTAAATCGTACTATGTAGTATGGAAACTACCAATCTGTTCATTTACAACGATTTTTGAAGGCATGTTTAAATCGTACTATGTAGTATGGAAACTCCCTTCTTTTGTGTTTCCGTCGAACCCGATGATTTGTTTAAATCGTACTATGTAGTATGGAAACGTTCACAATTCCCTTTTCCCATGCATTTTCTGCAGTTTAAATCGTACTATGTAGTATGGAAACTTATTGGCGAGTAAATTTCTCCTGACAATATATGTGTTTAAATCGTACTATGTAGTATGGAAACAAATAAATTCAAAGCTTCTGTCAGACCCGCAAAGGGGTTTAAATCGTACTATGTAGTATGGAAACAACAAACAACATGGAAAATAAACAAGCGATTGTAGAGTTTAAATCGTACTATGTAGTATGGAAACACTTCTTCAGAGTTGAGGCTTTGACACCGTGAAAAAGTTTAAATCGTACTATGTAGTATGGAAACAAGTTTCCATACTACATAGAAATAAAATTTCTCATCAGTTTAAATCGTACTATGTAGTATGGAAACAAAAATATTCTTTGAGGAAATTTACACACATAGGTGGTTTAAATCGTACTATGTAGTATGGAAACCCTTTCGAGTCTTCGAGCCACCTGCCTACCGCTGATGTTTAAATCGTACTATGTAGTATGGAAACTCAGCCCATACCTCTCCCCATCTTTTTTCTATCTCGTTTAAATCGTACTATGTAGTATGGAAACTAGTAAAAGCGTTTTTTTTGTTCATCTCCATATCTCTGTTTAAATCGTACTATGTAGTATGGAAACTGTACTAAGCCACCCTGAGTATTGGAAAAAATAATTAGTTTAAATCGTACTATGTAGTATGGAAACCTCAAGGCCATCAGTGTTTTGAATGCGTGCAGAGAGAGGTTTAAATCGTACTATGTAGTATGGAAACCCTGTTCCTATCGCTTTTTCACCTTCCCAGAACGCAGTTTAAATCGTACTATGTAGTATGGAAACGTGAGAGCAACAAAATTTACAAATTTTGGATCGCCAGTTTAAATCGTACTATGTAGTATGGAAACTTTCACACCCCAAAACTTTCCTCATCGCAGATGATTTGTTTAAATCGTACTATGTAGTATGGAAACGTTATATAGTGTGGGTTCATTGATATAATCCATCCCGTTTAAATCGTACTATGTAGTATGGAAACACCGCCACATTATCCGTCGATATAACACTTCGGCTTGTTTAAATCGTACTATGTAGTATGGAAACGCCGAATGTAATCTATCACAACAACCCGCCGAATACGGTTTAAATCGTACTATGTAGTATGGAAACTGCTTTATGAGCTCACAAAAATTGAAACCGAAAAGTTTAAATCGTACTATGTAGTATGGAAACTTTGTTACCTGCAAGCTAATTTTAAAATTTGGCATTGTTTAAATCGTACTATGTAGTATGGAAACTGAGCCCTGTAATCGCTGATGATATTGCCATTTTGAGTTTAAATCGTACTATGTAGTATGGAAACCGGAATGTCAGCGCATTCAAACTCATACCCTGTTTTGTTTAAATCGTACTATGTAGTATGGAAACTTATTTACCTCTCTTCTCATTTTGTCCCATTCTTTTGTTTAAATCGTACTATGTAGTATGGAAACTTCTTGCCCCGTAGCATCACATACAAGAGACGCCCCGTTTAAATCGTACTATGTAGTATGGAAACTTTTTGGCAATACAACATATGAGGTATGTGAACCAGTTTAAATCGTACTATGTAGTATGGAAACTCTATTGTGATGGTATAGGTATTAAATTTTATTGTTTGTTTAAATCGTACTATGTAGTATGGAAACTTCGAGACCGTCCAGTTCTTCAATACACATACATAGAGTTTAAATCGTACTATGTAGTATGGAAACCATACTTCATCACATACGAAAAAATATCTATATTCGTTTAAATCGTACTATGTAGTATGGAAACAATATAATCAGTATTTTTCACATGAGAAACCGTAAGGGTTTAAATCGTACTATGTAGTATGGAAACAAATTTTAAACATTTTTGGAAATTTTGCTCATCCCGTTTAAATCGTACTATGTAGTATGGAAACGTACTTCCATCGGACAGTACTACATACACAATTCCTGTTTAAATCGTACTATGTAGTATGGAAACCCCTGTAAGGTGTTGGTGCCATTTTATTTTATATTTGTTTAAATCGTACTATGTAGTATGGAAACAAACAATTGATTTGTTTGTCAAGGAAGGCACTTCTAGTTTAAATCGTACTATGTAGTATGGAAACTTCAGCCGTGCGTCAGCCATCACTTCGCCTTTGTATCGGTTTAAATCGTACTATGTAGTATGGAAACCAAAAAGACCAATCGCAGTAATTAGCGGATTTTTCGGTTTAAATCGTACTATGTAGTATGGAAACCTGCAGGACTATCATACAGACCGACCGTCCGGTAATGTTTAAATCGTACTATGTAGTATGGAAACGTAAAATGATATAGATATGTGTGTGGAGGATGTTTTAGTTTAAATCGTACTATGTAGTATGGAAACTGCATATGATTGAAAATAAAAATAACACACAGGCAAGTTTAAATCGTACTATGTAGTATGGAAACTTGTTGGCGTATAAATTTCTCCCGGCAACATATGTATCGTTTAAATCGTACTATGTAGTATGGAAACATATAGTCTGCATTTTCTGTATGAGAAACCGTTAGGGGTTTAAATCGTACTATGTAGTATGGAAACTTCTGCTATTTGAAAAGCCTCATCTATCCGAGAATTGTTTAAATCGTACTATGTAGTATGGAAACCGTGAGATTCCTGCTGAATGGTACATAGTAGTACAGTTTAAATCGTACTATGTAGTATGGAAACCCACAAAGCGGGCAAGTGCTGTGCCTATTCCTACAGTTTAAATCGTACTATGTAGTATGGAAACTTTTTTTTCCTGCTAGCGCATTTTTTATGCCACCCAGTTTAAATCGTACTATGTAGTATGGAAACCGAACAAATCAATGGTTTTGAACTGCCGGGTAACAGTGTTTAAATCGTACTATGTAGTATGGAAACTTGAATGTCAACATCATCTTCTTTTTTCTTCGCACGGGTTTAAATCGTACTATGTAGTATGGAAACCGGAAAAAGAAAAAATTGATATTGTGAACGAAATCGGGTTTAAATCGTACTATGTAGTATGGAAACCGAACTTCCGCCCAAGACATCTGTTTCGACCTTTCAGCGTTTAAATCGTACTATGTAGTATGGAAACTTTCCTGCCGGAATAGTATATGTAGTACTATCTGAGTTTAAATCGTACTATGTAGTATGGAAACCTTGAAATTTAAACAAATAATAACAAATACAAATAAAGTTTAAATCGTACTATGTAGTATGGAAACTTTAACAAGAACATAATAATATTATAATAATATCTTCGTTTAAATCGTACTATGTAGTATGGAAACCGTGAATGCGATAAATACGAGAGAAACGGTCGAGCGGGTTTAAATCGTACTATGTAGTATGGAAACTTATTTATTACTTTTTTTTGAAAAAAAAAGTAATATAAAGTTTAAATCGTACTATGTAGTATGGAAACAAACACATACTAAAAATAACACACACGCAAATATGTGTTTAAATCGTACTATGTAGTATGGAAACAGCTACGGCAAATAAGACCAAAAGCAAATCAGATATATTGTTTAAATCGTACTATGTAGTATGGAAACTAAAGTGCTACAGAGGGTCTACGAAGACGAAGATATAGTTTAAATCGTACTATGTAGTATGGAAACTACATATGACTGAAAATAAAAATAACACGCAGGCAAAGTTTAAATCGTACTATGTAGTATGGAAACCTTCAACAGACAGGGTGCTACCGATTATTTTCGGGTGTTTAAATCGTACTATGTAGTATGGAAACTATCTTTTCATATACTCATTCTCAAAGTTGAAAAGTCGTTTAAATCGTACTATGTAGTATGGAAACAACATATTCCCAAAAAAAATCATTCTCCCTTTTCTGAGTTTAAATCGTACTATGTAGTATGGAAACTATTTTTTATGCTAATAGCGTTTTTTTTGTTTGCTTCGTTTAAATCGTACTATGTAGTATGGAAACGTTATTATTTCTATCGGTGCCCGACGGAAAAGTATATGTTTAAATCGTACTATGTAGTATGGAAACACATATTCCCTCACCTTTCGCCTCCAATTGTTGCACGTTTAAATCGTACTATGTAGTATGGAAACTTTTTTTCCATTTCGCAGACAGTATAGATATCGTTTTTTGTTTAAATCGTACTATGTAGTATGGAAACCTAGGCATAGAATTCCGTTGGAAATATGGATAGATTGTTTAAATCGTACTATGTAGTATGGAAACAAGCGGAAGGTGAAGATATCTTTCAGGGGGATGTTTGGTTTAAATCGTACTATGTAGTATGGAAACAACTTCGGTTTCGGAGACCAAACAAGAGGTGCTTGTTTAAATCGTACTATGTAGTATGGAAACCAAATCCGTATATAGCAGGAGGGCTAGCGGGAATAATGTTTAAATCGTACTATGTAGTATGGAAACTTTTTCTTCGGGAGAAATCCACCAAAGCACATCGCTGTTTAAATCGTACTATGTAGTATGGAAACTTTTGGCTCCCACGGGGCGTTACTTTTTCTATCTTGTGTTTAAATCGTACTATGTAGTATGGAAACCACGCTTCGTAGCAAAAAACCCGAAAATAATCGGTAGTTTAAATCGTACTATGTAGTATGGAAACGCATATATGGAGACAGATATATCTATACTCAAATCGCGTTTAAATCGTACTATGTAGTATGGAAACCGAGGCCTGCCGCAATTCCAACCATATATGGAGTTTAAATCGTACTATGTAGTATGGAAACTTTGCGTCAGGCCTATGTTCATATATTTCATTGTCGAAGGTTTAAATCGTACTATGTAGTATGGAAACATAAAAATAATAAAATGGCTCTTCCATTCTTTCTCAGTTTAAATCGTACTATGTAGTATGGAAACAGATTTGAGGCCGAAAAAAAAGAAAAATACAAGAAATAGTTTAAATCGTACTATGTAGTATGGAAACGGTAAGAAAATAGGCTAATACTGCACCTGCCCCCGCTAGTTTAAATCGTACTATGTAGTATGGAAACAACCACACCTGGATATAGTTCGTGTCCGTGAATGTGTTTAAATCGTACTATGTAGTATGGAAACACAGCGGTTCTTCTGTTTTCGCTGAAGGGGAAAGCATGTTTAAATCGTACTATGTAGTATGGAAACGGTAGAGTAATTCCAATAGCGGTTGGGGTAGGCACAGTTTAAATCGTACTATGTAGTATGGAAACATATTATTACTATTCGTAAAATTCCGTCGGGTATATGTTTAAATCGTACTATGTAGTATGGAAACTCCATCAAAGACCCAAGGATAGTTTTCCTCCTTTCTGGTTTAAATCGTACTATGTAGTATGGAAACTATATTATCTTTTGAAAAAATGAAAATAATTGTAAACGTTTAAATCGTACTATGTAGTATGGAAACGCGTTGGACTGAAAAGAACATCAGGTACTGGTTCTGGTTTAAATCGTACTATGTAGTATGGAAACAAGCTCGGAGAAAAAGTAAGTATTGAATACAAAAAGGTTTAAATCGTACTATGTAGTATGGAAACAAACCAATGCCTTCAAATCAGATTTTGAAAACATAATGTTTAAATCGTACTATGTAGTATGGAAACCTCATTTTTCTACGCAGCAAAAGAAAAAGATACATGAAGGTTTAAATCGTACTATGTAGTATGGAAACCAACTTCTGATAGTCGCATATTCATATACTTTGTCGGTTTAAATCGTACTATGTAGTATGGAAACAAATTTAAACCGTTCGGGCAGTCAAATGGTTCCTCAGTTTAAATCGTACTATGTAGTATGGAAACCAGCGGCGAAAGATGGAAAATATCATCAGCATTTACGTTTAAATCGTACTATGTAGTATGGAAACACTTTCTCCGATGTTTGAATATTGTGATAGTTCTTCGTTTAAATCGTACTATGTAGTATGGAAACCCTACCGCTGATATACGGTATTCTGGACGCTCCTCGAGTTTAAATCGTACTATGTAGTATGGAAACAAAATACCGGAATACGGCATATCCGGCAAGTGTATAGTTTAAATCGTACTATGTAGTATGGAAACAAAAAACCAGATGAAAATAAAATAAAATAAAATAAGTTTAAATCGTACTATGTAGTATGGAAACTATGAAATATCAAAAATTGAAACCGAAAATATAGGTGTTTAAATCGTACTATGTAGTATGGAAACAAATTCAAGTTAGCCGCGTAAAAAAAAAAATATGTCTGTTTAAATCGTACTATGTAGTATGGAAACCCTGCGTAGGAATGACGCCTACGCTCGCTTCTATGTTTGTTTAAATCGTACTATGTAGTATGGAAACTCCTATGGAGTTGAACGAAATCGTATATGTACACATGTTTAAATCGTACTATGTAGTATGAAAACCCATGCTATCATAGACGACTACACACACACCATTGAAGTTTAAATCGTACTATGTAGTATGGAAACCTTTTACACTTGTTGGTGTATATTGCTTCGAGTACAGTTTAAATCGTACTATGTAGTATGGAAACATGGAAAAATGAAATATGAGAATAACGATGCAAGCTGTTTAAATCGTACTATGTAGTATGGAAACTTCAGCTTCATCACCTCACAATTCGCCCCTATTTTTTGTTTAAATCGTACTATGTAGTATGGAAACTTAGAAGGACAACAAACCCTTACTTCTCCTTCTCCTCGTTTAAATCGTACTATGTAGTATGGAAACGTAAAAATAGCCGTAATTTTACCAAAAATCAAAAAATGTTTAAATCGTACTATGTAGTATGGAAACTTTCATATCTTTCCCCAACAGCATCAATGTCAATTAGTTTAAATCGTACTATGTAGTATGGAAACTGTAGTTTGGATTCATTGATATAATCCACCCCTTTTGTTTAAATCGTACTATGTAGTATGGAAACCAAATATAGAGAAAGTTGAGGCAATTCCGAAAGTAACGTTTAAATCGTACTATGTAGTATGGAAACTATTCATGATAATTCTAATCTAAATACTGTGGAAAGGTTTAAATCGTACTATGTAGTATGGAAACTTGTGTATGTTATTCCTTCTTTTATATTTCCGTCGAGTTTAAATCGTACTATGTAGTATGGAAACCAGCGAAAACGACGACGAAGACGACGACGATGAGCGGTTTAAATCGTACTATGTAGTATGGAAACTTTCTATGTAGAAATAACAAGGTAACCAAAAACAAAGAGTTTAAATCGTACTATGTAGTATGGAAACTCCAGAAGTATTTTTCCTCCACAAAACAACAAATCAGTTTAAATCGTACTATGTAGTATGGAAACGAAGAGTATATTCACGAGGAAAAAGTATTTTGGGTGGTTTAAATCGTACTATGTAGTATGGAAACCGAAAAGAATGACAAAAAAGAAATGGAAGCTAGCATGTTTAAATCGTACTATGTAGTATGGAAACCACAAAGAAAGGCAGGAAGAATGGGTTTCTTTTGAAGTTTAAATCGTACTATGTAGTATGGAAACTTTCACACTTTCACATTTTTGATTTGTCTGCTTGTGGGTTTAAATCGTACTATGTAGTATGGAAACGTCTTGAGTTCAATTTCAAACATATCGTCTTTCTGAGTTTAAATCGTACTATGTAGTATGGAAACTCCATTCGTATCATCTCATCATATGCTTCGTCCGTCTGGTTTAAATCGTACTATGTAGTATGGAAACCTTTATACCGCCAGTGATGTGGCGGGCGCAAGTCTAGGTTTAAATCGTACTATGTAGTATGGAAACCCAAACGACTGAACACATCATCGTAAACGCCATAAACGTTTAAATCGTACTATGTAGTATGGAAACTCTCGATAGCGGTAGGAATAGGCACGGCGCTTGCCCGTTTAAATCGTACTATGTAGTATGGAAACCTCGTTCAACAAAATTTCTGTCGCTTAGAAATTTCAGTTTAAATCGTACTATGTAGTATGGAAACAAAAAACAAAATCGGTAAAACTCCAATCACCTGATTGTTTAAATCGTACTATGTAGTATGGAAACTCCCTTCTTTTGTGTTTCCGTCGAACCCGATGATTTGTTTAAATCGTACTATGTAGTATGGAAACTTTATTTCGTCTTCCGACAGACCCCCTAGCTTGCATGTTTAAATCGTACTATGTAGTATGGAAACTTCATTGTGTTTGTTTTTCCACGATTTTCCTACACAGTTTAAATCGTACTATGTAGTATGGAAACTTTTTCCCGCCAATATCAGGTGGGAGCATACATTTTGTTTAAATCGTACTATGTAGTATGGAAACTCTTTTTTTTCTAAAAAAAGTAACATAATAATAACAGTTTAAATCGTACTATGTAGTATGGAAACGTTCACAATTCCCTTTTCCCATGCATTTTCTGCAGTTTAAATCGTACTATGTAGTATGGAAACGTTAAAAATTGCTTCAATCAAATTCATGCGTTTTTCATGGTTTAAATCGTACTATGTAGTATGGAAACTTTATTGATCGGGTGAAAATGATCTTGGGTAATGATCGTTTAAATCGTACTATGTAGTATGGAAACAACTTCTGTTGGCCCCGGCCCAAATGTCCTTGTGAGTGTTTAAATCGTACTATGTAGTATGGAAACAATATTCGGCGGGTCAACTATTCCAAACAGACCTATCGGTTTAAATCGTACTATGTAGTATGGAAACTATGTCAACATCGTCTTCTTTTTTTCGTGCACGAGCGGTTTAAATCGTACTATGTAGTATGGAAACCCTCATAACAAGTTCTATATACGAATCGGCCGATCCCCGTTTAAATCGTACTATGTAGTATGGAAACTACAATGGAGCTTTGGGTAAACCCTTCTTCTTATTCGTTTAAATCGTACTATGTAGTATGGAAACTATATAAATATAAAAATATATAAAGAAATAAATAAAGTTTAAATCGTACTATGTAGTATGGAAACTAATGTGTTTCGATTGCGGCATACTACGAGTATGCCGTTTAAATCGTACTATGTAGTATGGAAACTAGAATTCTTTCCCAGTACGAGCATGCACAAGGGAGGCAGTTTAAATCGTACTATGTAGTATGGAAACTGAAAAAGCGGTAGAAGATGTAGAAGAAGAAGAATAGTTTAAATCGTACTATGTAGTATGGAAACCTGAGGTAGCAACAACAGCACCTGGAACATTTACAGGTTTAAATCGTACTATGTAGTATGGAAACTTTTAAAGCTCAAGGTAACAAACAATAAGAATGTGCCTGTTTAAATCGTACTATGTAGTATGGAAACTAATACCTAAATACAGCATATCCTGCTAAGGTATAAAGTTTAAATCGTACTATGTAGTATGGAAACGTTTCATAGGTGTCCCCCCGCCTATAAAATATTGCAGTTTAAATCGTACTATGTAGTATGGAAACTTTTATTGTAGGTGTCTCCTATTTTCGTTTTTCTCTGTTTAAATCGTACTATGTAGTATGGAAACCTTCAACTTCATAGGCGTTCCTTCCCCGATGAAATAGTTTAAATCGTACTATGTAGTATGGAAACTTTTTTTTCACAGTCCAACACTTTTTTCATAGCATATGTTTAAATCGTACTATGTAGTATGGAAACCTACCCAAAATACTTTTTCCGTGTGAATATACCTTTCGTTTAAATCGTACTATGTAGTATGGAAACTCCTCGTGCATTGTATTCTTTTGTCCTTTTTTCATTTTGTTTAAATCGTACTATGTAGTATGGAAACCCAAAACATAAACGAACAAAGAAGGAAATCGAAGATGAGTTTAAATCGTACTATGTAGTATGGAAACTTGAAAGAGCACCCTGAGTATCGAATATCAGCAGTAGGGTTTAAATCGTACTATGTAGTATGGAAACGCAAATCCGAAAATTGCGGCAGGCACAGCCACAGTAGGTTTAAATTGTACTATGTAGTATGGAAACGAGTTCAACATCCTCGTCCGGTGAGGGGGTATCCTCCAGTTTAAATCGTACTATGTAGTATGGAAACGCCTCATACGGTACGCAACTGCTTCGTTTCATTTTAGTTTAAATCGTACTATGTAGTATGGAAACATGAAAAAAATAAAATAAATATAATCAAAATAAAATAAGTTTAAATCGTACTATGTAGTATGGAAACGCTGTTTAGAAATAATAATTTTTTTTGTGTCAACATCGTTTAAATCGTACTATGTAGTATGGAAACTCGATATTTCGTATGTTGAAGCATTCCTTCACGCACAGTTTAAATCGTACTATGTAGTATGGAAACGACACAAAATCTACGCAGGGAACAGAAAAAGACGAGGTTTAAATCGTACTATGTAGTATGGAAACCACAAGCAGACAAATCAAGAATGTGAAAGCATAAGAGTTTAAATCGTACTATGTAGTATGGAAACGGAGTACGCGCAAATTTTGATGTGAAATTCGAATATGTTTAAATCGTACTATGTAGTATGGAAACTACTGATGAAAAACTGTAAAATGGAAAAAATAATACGAGTTTAAATCGTACTATGTAGTATGGAAACTGCATATGCTAGTGCAAATACGGTTGGGCAAGCGTGTAGTTTAAATCGTACTATGTAGTATGGAAACAAAAAAATATAACTATCAATTTCGAAGCAGTTCAATTCGTTTAAATCGTACTATGTAGTATGGAAACAACACAGACATATTCTGTTTTTCTTTCTCCATTCGTATGTTTAAATCGTACTATGTAGTATGGAAACTTCACACGGAAAAAATATTCTTGGTAGCAACATTCTGTTTAAATCGTACTATGTAGTATGGAAACTGAGAATGCGTGGGAGTGTATGATAGGATGGTCCGAAGTTTAAATCGTACTATGTAGTATGGAAACTTTTTTTCCTTCTATACTCAACACTTATTTTTTCTCGTTTAAATCGTACTATGTAGTATGGAAACCAGCGAAGACAACGACGAAGACGACGACGATGGGCGTTTAAATCGTACTATGTAGTATGGAAACACTCTTTCACGCATCGCTTCATATTCTTTGTTTTTTGTTTAAATCGTACTATGTAGTATGGAAACATATTAAACAAAAAATTCTGTAGGAGATATAGACACGGTTTAAATCGTACTATGTAGTATGGAAACTGCACTGCTCTGAAAAAAAAAATAACAAGGAAAAAAGTTTAAATCGTACTATGTAGTATGGAAACCGTCAAAAAATAAATGGAGGAATATACCCGGAATTGTGTTTAAATCGTACTATGTAGTATGGAAACTACGCCGGCCGAATACTTCCAATAGTAGTGAGAGTGGTTTAAATCGTACTATGTAGTATGGAAACTATCGTTGCCCGCCACATCATCTGCATCATAAATATTTGTTTAAATCGTACTATGTAGTATGGAAACTTGATTTTCTCCGATATTTGAGTATTCCGGCTGTTCTGTTTAAATCGTACTATGTAGTATGGAAACTTCCAACCACGAGTGGATTTTTGAGAATGTTAGTAGTTGTTTAAATCGTACTATGTAGTATGGAAACGCTAACAAGCCTATCCCCAAAAAAATCAATGGATTTGTTTAAATCGTACTATGTAGTATGGAAACTTGAATGTCTATATCATCTCGTTTTTTGGCCGCCCTGTTTAAATCGTACTATGTAGTATGGAAACAAAATACTATTTTGAGCGAAGTGAAAACCGCATGTGATGTTTAAATCGTACTATGTAGTATGGAAACCAATCACAATTTTTCCAGTTTCAATATCAAGAAACCGTTTAAATCGTACTATGTAGTATGGAAACGATGTATTTCTACCTACGGGAGCGCCCAGAATATCGGTTTAAATCGTACTATGTAGTATGGAAACGAGATCAGGGTATCCTTCTATGCGTTGGCATAGAGTTTCGTTTAAATCGTACTATGTAGTATGGAAACGAAAAAATGGAGTACATCATCGGAGAGGGGACGCCGGTTTAAATCGTACTATGTAGTATGGAAACTTTATATCGCCTGCGTCATATATGTCATACACAATAGTTTAAATCGTACTATGTAGTATGGAAACACAAACGCATAGTGTATGAAGCTGGGCTCGGAGTTTGTTTAAATCGTACTATGTAGTATGGAAACAATGTAGGTCATAAAAAAAAATAGGGGCGAATTGTGGTTTAAATCGTACTATGTAGTATGGAAACTATGAAGTATGGACAAATCCTAAAAAATATATGTATGAGTTTAAATCGTACTATGTAGTATGGAAACGGAGTATATGGGAGATGATTTCCGAGCAGTG
>Ga0210004_1001791_pt1 | contig 12428 bp, 2 predicted proteins | sample CryGey13umfilter_FD_185450 | JGI IMG/M metagenome (GOLD analysis project Ga0210004, IMG submission 185450) | Groundwater microbial communities from aquifer in Utah, USA - Crystal Geyser 4/8/14 3 um filter (SPAdes) (version 3) | ecosystem: Environmental > Aquatic > Deep subsurface > Groundwater...
CGACGCATCAGCAAGACGCTGAACAACGGCAGCCAATCCAACACCACCTACTACTTCTACAGCGCAGAAGGCCTCATCGCCGAAGCCGACAGCAACGGCCAGCTCACGAAGAGCTACGGCTATGCCCCCGGCTCAACCTTCACCACCAACCCGCTGTGGATGAAAGTACCGGCGAGCGGCACACAAACGGCGGCGACTTATTACACCTACCAGAACGATCATCTGGGGACGCCGATGAAGTTGCTGAACCAGAGTGGGGTGACGGTTTGGAGTGCGACTTATGATGCGTTCGGGAGGGCGACGGTTGATGCGGCATCGACGGTGACGAATAACTTTAGGTATCCGGGGCAGTACTACGATGCGGAGACGGGGCTGCATTACAACTGGATGCGGTATTACGATCCGAACACAGGACGCTACGTTACGAGTGATCCGATTGGGCTCAGAGGCGGCATCAACGAGTACACCTATGTCAATGGAAATACATTGAGGTGGATTGATCCAAATGGATTGAAAATGTTTTGCTTTCCGGGAATGAAATGCTGGTCAGATAAAATTCCACCTACGGACAAAATTCCGCCTAAAGAACCTACTTCACCTGGAAAGCCAAATCAAAAAGAGCAAGGTGATGAGTGTTCAAAGCAACCCGTTTTGGAGAATTGCATTCAGTGCTGCTCTTTTCGCAACCGCTTTAATCCAAATATGATCACCCCGTGTGTAATAAATTCTTGCACCGACCCACGGGGGATTACAAAACTCGACGATCCGCCAGCGTTGTGTAAGGTGAGTTAATTATGGAAAAGACAATGGCTATAAACATAGCAATGTTGAAAAAACTGATGACCGTTGCATTGCCTGCAACAGGTCTAATGGTGATTGGTTTTTATCTAGGAGCATACTTTGTTGAACGTGATGATATTAAGAAGACGCTAAACGATTCTATGCTCCAAATTGCACAGAATCTTGAAACTGCTAAATACATCCGCGAGGGAAGAACAACAAATGCAATTGAGCTACTTAACGCAAATAGCGAGGTTAATCTTCTTTATCTCATGCACTACGATGATGTCGCAGCAGAAGATACGGACTTCATATTGCGGAAAAAGAAAGTGCTTGCAGCATTAAACAAAGAATGGAAAGAACATGCTCGTATTAATGCGGGGAAAGACAATCCATTTCAGTCTGATCCACAATGGCAAAGCTACAAGAATGATTTGAAAAAATATCTTGAGAAATGGCAAAACGGGCCAGGCTCGAATTAAATTTCAAAGAACGTAAAACGAACTGAACAAACAATGACCCAAGCAACGACCCAAGCAACGACCCACAACACGACCACCCCACGGCGCGCCCATCCCGTCGTGGTTCGTGCTGCGTTGCGTTCTCATGACACTGCGGTTTCGTCATACCCGCGCAGGCGGAGCAAAAGGGGCCAGGTTCGAATTAATTTCTAGCCGAATCCCAACCAAGCAGCCCGCAGAAATTGAACGAAAAACGAGCACACATTGAGTCGTAGCAATTTGAATAGCGCAGCGCATGATGAAGCACAGAAACCGATAGGTAAGCATATGAAGACAATGCCGGGAGTACACCAGATGAATGATCATGAATCCGCATCGAGCCAGCTTTTTAGTTGGCCGCGCCGTGTGCTTTCTGCGTTACTGGCTGCGATGTTGTTGCTGCCGAATATCAGTTTTGCGGTGGATACGATCTGCGCGAAGGTGAAGATCGAGATCACACAAGAGTTGACGATGGAGCGTCAGGGTTTTGACGCGATGATGAAGATCAACAACGGGCTGACGACGACGAGCCTGGACGGCGTGAATGTGAATGTGAATTTCAAGGATGAGGCGGGCAATGCGATCCGCGCGACATCCGATCCGAACGATACAACGGCGGCTTTCTTTATCCGCATCGATACGATGACGGGCATCAATAATGTGACGGGGACGGGTGTGGTTGCGCCGTCGAGCACGGCTGAGATCCATTGGCTGATCATCCCCGCACAAGGGGCGGGCGGTACGGTGCCGAGCGGTAAGCTGTATTACATCGGTGCAACGCTGGATTATTCCATCGCGGGCAAGGCAGAGCGGATCGAAGTGACACCGGATTTCGTCTATGTGAAGCCGATGCCTTTGCTGACGCTGGACTATTTCATGACCAAGGATGTGTGGGGTGACGATCCGCTGACCTTGGCTGTTGAGCCGGTCGAGCCTTATACCTTGGGTGTGCGTGTGAAGAACGAGGGGGCTGCGACGGCGACGAATGTGAAGATCGATTCTGCGCAACCGAAGATCGTGGACAACGCGCAAGGTCTGGCGGTAAATTTCGAGATCATCGGCAGTTATCTGAACGATCAGCCAGCCATCAGCAGTTTGCTGATCCCGTTCGGCAATATCGCACCTTCCAGCGCGGCAAGCGGTCGCTGGCTCATGACTTCTTCACTTGCCGGACACTTTGCTGATTTCTCGGTGAGCTTTACCCATGCGGACTCCTTGGGTGGTGCGCTAACTTCGTTGTTGAAAGCGACCAATGCGCATTATCTGATTCGTGATGTGAAGGTCGACCTTCCCGGGCGCGATAACGTGCGCGACTTTTTGTCACTGGATGGCGCCGTGCTGCGCGTGTATGAATCGTCCGGCGTGGATACCGTGGTGACGGATCAGTCGGCCTACTCGGTGCTGACTGCGGGTGGCACGAGTGCCAACGGTGATGCCTTGTTCTCCTTGTCTACGCCTGCCACGTCGGGGGCGATGTATGTGCAATTGACCGATCCTCATAGTGGAACCATGACGCTTGGCAAGATGACCCGTTCGGATGGCAAGACGATCCCGCCAGAGAACGTGTGGCTTTCCAAGAAGCGCGATGCAAACAATGTATTGAAGTATTACTTCAATCTGTTCGATACCAATACCTCGGGTGTCTATAACGCGACCTTTACGGCTTCAACCGCGATAGCGCATCCACCGGTCATCGATCTGGTGCCTGATAGCACGGTGATTGAAGGCGATCAACTGACGTTCAATGTGACGGCTACCGACCCTGATGGGACCGCGCCTTTGTTGAGCAGTACTTCCACGCTGCCGGGCGGCGCGACGTTCACTACATCTGTCGGTGCGAACAACGTGGTGACGGGTGTGTTCAGCTGGAAGCCGGCTAAAGGGCAGGCGGGGAAATATCCGATCACTTTCAGTGCGACGGATGGTTCGCTGAAATCGGCGACCTCAACCACGATCACGGTGAATACGCCTATTGCGCCTGCCGGTCCGGATGTGCCACTGATCAGTGCGCCACAAGTGGGGGCGGATGTGGATGTTTTGTCGCCGACACTGGAGGTGGCGGCCAGCAGTAATGCGCTGGATCTGGCGACGGCATATCACCTGCAAGTGTTCTCGGATGAGGGCATGCAGAATCTGGTGGCTGAGAAGCTGAATCTGGCGCGCAACAATGGCGGGGTCAGTGCCTGGTCGTTGCCGGTTTCGCTGCTGGATAACACGCACTATTTCTGGCGTGTGCGCGCTTCGGACGGCACGACGTTCAGTTCATGGTCGGTGGGGCGCTTCTTCGTGAATACGGGGAATGATGCGCCCAGTGTGCCGCTGATCGCTGCGCCGGCAGACGGTACTTCTGTTGCGCTGGATATGCCGACGCTGAGCGTGATGAACAGCACCGACCCGGAGAGCGATGCGGTGTCGTACGGATTCGAGGTGTTCAGCGATAGTCTGCTTACCCAGCGGGTTGCAGTGGTGGCCGATGTCGCGGCAGGGGCGGGTGGCACGACAAGCTGGACGGTTACGCCTGCACTGAATAACAGCACGCTGTATTACTGGCGCGCTTCGGCAACAGATGTACATGGTGCGAAGACGGTTTCTGCAACCGGCAGCTTTTTGGTGGATACGACGGCACCTGCGCCCGAAGCGCCTGTGCTGGTTTCCCCGGCGGCAGGTAGTGTGTCGACTACGAACAGTGTCGATCTGACGGCGGCGAATAGCGTGCGTCCGACTGGCATGGCGTTGAGCTATTACTTCGAGCTGGATCGTGCGCCGTCCTTTAATAGCACAGACATCATTCGTTCCGGTACGGTGGTTGAGGGGGGCACGAACACTGTGTTCTCTGCGACCGGTTTGGTGGAGAACGCGCATTATTACTGGCGCGTAAAATCCTCAGACGGCTTGGTTGACAGTCCGTGGACGTATGGCGATTTCATCGTCGATGCGGCGAACGATGCGCCTGGCGTACCGGCTGCGATCAACCCGGCCAACGATGGCTGGGTGACGAGTACCGCGCCCTTGTTTACATTGGCCCCGTCCACCGATCCAGAGGGGGACGCGATCGGATACCGTATCGAGGTGTATTCCGATGCGACGCTGACAGCCAAGGTGATTGATCGCCTGACCAATAACCTGACTTGGCTGACGGATGTGCAGTTGACCGATAACACGCGCTATTACTGGCGCGTGCGGGCCGAGGATCTGCGCGGCGGGTTGAGTGCATGGAGTGCGACTTCTACGTTCTTTGTGCGTACCGGTAGTTCGGGTTCTACTTTACCGATGATCGCGTTGACCACGCCGCAGGCGGTGGTGGATGTGCCCGCCGTATCGGCTACCAATCCCAATGTGTCTGTCGATATCGCGTGGGAGGTTGATGACCCGCTTGGCAACAGCCATGTGGCTTTGTATTACGACAATGACAATCTGAATGCGGATGGATCGGTCATTATCGAAGGCTTGCCGCAAGATCCGAGCGCGCGTCAGGGCAGCTATACCTGGGATGTCTCGACATTGGCTCCGGGCACTTATTATGTCTACGCCGTTGTCAGCAATAGTTCAGGCGTGGTCACCCGTTATGCACCGGGCGCGTTCGTGGTGCCGGTGCCGGTGCCGCGCGGTGTGATCACGGTTACTCCGATCAGCGTGCTGGAAACGACAGAGGCAGGCGGTCAGGCGACATTCAGCGTGGTACTGGGTAATTCGCCGAAGTCGGATGTGCGTATCGGTTTGAGTTCGACTATGCCATCGGAAGGTGTCACCGATTTACAGCAACTTCTGTTCAATCCCGCCAACTGGACGACACCGCAAGTGGTGAAAGTGACCGGACAGTCGGACTGTATCGATGACGGCGATGTGAGCTATCAGGTGATCGTTGCCAAGGCGATCAGTAATGATGCGGATTACAACGGCGTAAAAAGCAGTGATCTGACCTTGCTGAACCGAGGCAGCACGGCAGGGTGCTTGAGCAATCAACCACCTGTGGTGAATGCCGGACCTGCTCAGGCAGTGGATGCAGGCAGCACGGTTGTCTTGAATGGTAGCGCGACCGATGTTGATGGTTCGGTTGCTTCTTATGCGTGGTTGCAAACGGCGGGGCCTTCGGTGGTGCTCGCCGATGCGACATTGGCGCGGACAAGCTTTGTGGCACCTATGCCCAAAGTCGATACGACGCTCACTTTTGAATTGACCGGGACCGATGATCTGGGGGCAACGGCTTCTTCGATTGTGAATGTGCTGGTGAAGGCAGCGCCGAATGTGCTGCCGACTGCGGATGCGGGAAGTGCGCAAACGGTCATTTCCGGTAGTCCGGTGCAATTGACAGGTAGTGGGACGGATAGCGATGGTACGATTGCTTCATATGCCTGGAGCCAAATCGCTGGAACGCCCGTGACCTTGGCCGGTGCGAATACGGACAAGCCGAATTTTGTGGCACCGGTGGTAACGGTTAATACGGTCTTTGGTTTTAATCTGACAGTGACCGACAACATGGGTGGAACAGCAACCGCTACGGTAGCTGTCACCGTATTGCCCAATCGGGCACCGGTTGCCAATGCAGGGCCGAATCAGATCGTGAATGAAGGCGATCCGGTCACTTTGATTGGAGGCGGGGTTGATGCTGACGGTTCCGTGACTTCCTATTCCTGGGTGCAGACTGGCGGCCCGGGCGTGGCGCTATCGAGCGCGACTTCTTCAACGGTTTCATTTACTGCGCCAGCAGCTTTGGTCGATACCGCTCTGACATTCCAATTGACGGTGACGGATAACATGGGCGCTACAGGCACAGCCTCGTCCAGCGTTACGGTCAAGCATGTGAACGTTGCGCCTGTTGCAAGTGCAGGGGCATCGCAAACGGTGAATGAAGGTACATCCGTTACGCTGGTCGGTGGCGGCACCGACAGCGACGGCACCATCGCCACCTATTCATGGACTCAAACTTCCGGCCCAAGTGTGGCGTTGACCGGCGCGAATTCCGCGACGGCCAGCTTCACTGCACCTGCGACGATGGTCGATGATGCGCTGACGTTCAATTTGACCATCGTTGATAACAGCGGGGCGAGCGCCAGTGCTTCGACTACAGTCAATGTCAAACATATCAATATCGCGCCGACGGCGAACGCTGGGCCCGATCAGACTTTGAATGAAAATAGTCCGGTCGCTTTGGCCGGTAGCGGTAGCGATGTGGACGGCACGATCGTGTCCTATGCTTGGTCGCAAACTTCAGGGCCCGGTGTGTCGATTCTGAACGCGAATGCTGCGAGTGCAAATTTCACCGCACCCGCGACGCTGGTGGATACGTCTCTGACATTCCAATTAGTGGTGACTGATAATTCCGGGGCAACAGGTATGGCGTCTGTCACAGTGAATGTGAAGCACGTCAATGTTGCGCCTACTGTGAATGCAGGTATCGCACAAACTGTTAACGAAAACAGTGCGACGACATTGAATGGTAGTGCAACAGATAGTGATGGCAGCATTGCCTCCTACTTATGGGCTCAAACAGCCGGTACGCCTGTATCACTGAGTAATGCAAGCTCGGCGACTGCCAGCTTTATCGCTCCGACTACCCTTGCCGATACCGTACTCTCCTTCCAGCTCACCGCCACCGATAACAGCGGCGCAAGTAGTAGCGCCTCGACCAACGTCACTGTCAAACATGTGAACGTCGCGCCAGTTGCGAGTGCAGGTGCTGACCAGACCGTGAATGAAGGTGGTAACGTTTCGCTGTCTGGCAGTGCAACAGATAGCGATGGCAGGATCGTTTCCTCGATCTGGACTCAGCTGGCAGGTACACCCGTGACTCTGACCGGAGCTAACACTGCCACAGCCAGCTTCACCGCCCCGGCCTCAATGACCGGTGAAGTGATGATCTTCCAGCTGACGGTGATCGACGATAAGGGTGCCAGCGCCAGTGCCACGACCAATGTCAATGTGCTGCACGTCAACGTTGCGCCAGTTGCCAATGCTGGAGCCGATCAGTCAGTCGATGAGCAGACCAGCGTCACGCTGAGCGGTAGTGGTGCCGACACCGATGGCACCATCGCTTCCTACAGCTGGACGCAAGTCAGCGGTACGCCAGTGACACTGAGCGGAGCTAATACCGCCACAGCCAGCTTCACAGCACCGGCCTCAATGACTGGTGAAGTAATGAGCTTCGAGCTGACAGTGACCGACGACAAGGGATTGAGCAGCACCGCTGCCGTGACCAACGTCAACGTGCTGCATGTCAACGTTGCTCCGGCGGCGAATGCGGGTGCAGATCAGACGGTTGATGAGCAGACTGCGGTTACCTTGGCCGGTAGCGGTTCAGACATCGACGGCACGATTGCGTCGTACAGTTGGACGCAAGTAAGCGGTACGCCAGTCACCCTGTTCAACGCCAACGCAGCCGTTGCAACATTCACCGCGCCAGCCTCAATGACTGGTGGTGCGCTGAGCTTCCAGTTGACGGTAACCGACGACAAGGGCCTGAGCAGCACAGCTGTCACGACTTACGTCACCGTGTTGCACGTCAATGTCGCACCGACAGCAAATGCTGGGGCTGATCAGACGGTTGATGAACAGACTGCGGTCACGCTGATCGGTAGCGGAACTGATATCGACGGCACCATTGCTTCCTACAACTGGACACAAGTTAGCGGCACACCGGTCACCTTGACCGGTGCCAACACCGCAACCGCCAGCTTCACCGCTCCAGCCAGCATGACTGGCGAAGTGATGAGCTTCCAGCTGACCGTGACCGATGACAAGGGCCTGAGCAGCACAGCTGCCACGACCAATGTCACTGTGCTGCACGTCAACGTCGCGCCGACAGCAGATGCCGGAGCCGATCAAACTGTGGATGAGCAGACTGCGGTTACCTTGACTGGTAGCGGGGCTGACATTGACGGCACGATTGCCAGCTACGCATGGACTCAAGTAACAGGTACTCCAGTCACGCTGACCAACGCCAATGCTGCGGTTGCAACCTTTACTGCGCCAGCCAGCATGACTGGTGAAGTGATGAGCTTCGAGTTGACCGTGACCGACGACAAGGGATTGAGCAGCACAGCTGCCGTGACAAATGTCACCGTGCTGCACGTCAACGTTGCACCAGTTGCCAATGCCGGAGCCGACCAGACTGTTGATGAACAGACTGCGGTCACCCTGACCGGTAGCGGCACTGATATCGACGGCACAATTGCGTCGTACCGCTGGACGCAAGTCAGCGGTACACCAGTGAAGCTGACTGGTGCCAACACTGCAACAGCTAGCTACACCGCTCCAGCCAGCATGACCGGCGAAGTGATGAGCTTCGAACTGGCAGTGACCGACGACAAAGGACTGAGCAGTGTTGCTGCAACGACCAGTGTCACCGTGCTGCACGTCAACGTTGCACCGACAGCAGATGCCGGAGCTGACCAAACTGTTGATGAGCAGACTGCGGTCACCCTGACTGGTAGCGGCACCGACATCGACGGCACGATTGCCAGCTATGCCTGGGTACAGACTGCTGGTACACCAGTGGCACTGAGTGGTGCCAACACCGCAACAGCCAGCTTTACTGCACCAGCCAGCATGACCGGCGAAGTGATGAGCTTCGAGCTGACTGTGACCGACGACAAGGGCCTGAGCAGTGTTGCTGCAACGACCAGTGTCACCGTGCTGCACGTCAACGTTGCACCGACAGCAGATGCCGGAGCCGATCAAACTGTGGATGAGCAGACGGCAGTTACCCTGACCGGCAGCGGCACTGATATCGACGGCACCATTGCGTCGTACAGCTGGACTCAAGTCAGAGGTACACCAGTCACTTTGGCAGGTGCTAACAGTGCAACAGCAAGCTTCACTGCACCAACCAGCATGACTGGCGAAGTGATGAGCTTCGCACTGACTGTCACTGATGATAAGGGCTTGGGCAGCACTGCTGCCACGACCAACGTCAACGTTCTGCACGTGAACGTTGCACCGGTTGCTAATGCAGGAGCCGATCAGACTGTTGATGAACAGACCAGCGTCACGTTGAGCGGTATTGGTTCCGACATCGATGGCACCATCGCTTTCTACAGCTGGACGCAAGTCAGCGGTACGCCAGTGACACTGAGCGGAGCTAACACCGCCACAGCCAGCTTCACCGCCCCGGCCTCAATGACCGGCGAAGTAATGAGCTTCGAGCTGACTGTCACTGACGACAAGGGCTTGAGCAGCACAGCTGCCGTGACCAAGGTCAACGTGCTGCATGTCAACGTTGCTCCGGCGGCGAATGCGGGTGCAGATCAGACGGTTGATGAGCAGACTGCGGTTACCTTGACCGGCAGCGGCACAGACATCGACGGCACCGTCGCTGGCTATGCATGGGTACAGACAGCTGGCACACCAGTGACTCTGACAAATGCCAATGCAGCCGTTGCAACCTTCATCGCCCCAGCCTCAATGACCGGTGAGGTGATGAGCTTCCAGCTGACGGTTACTGATGACAAGGGACTGAGCAGTACAGCTGCAACGACTAACGTCACTGTGTTGCACGTCAACGTTGCGCCGACTGCGAATGCCGGAGCCGATCAAACCGTTAATAAGAAGGCCGCCGTCACCTTGGCGGGCAGTGGCGCTGACATCGATGGCTCGATTGCCAGCTACGCTTGGGTTCAGACTGCGGGCACCTCGGTGACTTTAATAGGAGCGAACACCGCCTCGGCCAGCTTCACTGCCCCCAAAGTGTCCGTAGATACCGTTCTGACTTTTAGCTTGACGGTTACGGACAGCAATGGTGCAAGCGCTACTGATGCTGTTGTTGTGACAATCAGCAACAAGGGGAAAGGTAAATCTGATCATAAGGGCGACGATGGTCGGAAAGACGGCAATCAGAAAGACGGTGACCGGAAAGATGGTGACCGGAAAGATGGCGAAAAAAAATCGAATGACAAATCCGGAAAAGACAGTGCGGAACGGAACTCAGATGAATCTCGCAAGAGCGAAGACCGTCGATGAGCCGTCCAGCCGCAGGCTGCACACGAACAAAACAAATTTTGGAAGATCGCATGACAGCAGAACAAATGAAGTCTGAATTTGCAGCCGCAGGGCAGGGGACGACACCCAAGCGCAACGCATTTGCATGTAGCGTTCGCGCGATCGTTTTCCATGCATTGCTACTGTTGGTGACGATGAGCGGCCCTGCGCATGCGGCCCTCCCCGCGAACCAGGGCATCTTCCAATCCGAGCAAGCGGCACTGGTTCTAAAGGTCACGAATGGCGAGATCGTCATTCGTCACGGGTATTTTGAAGGGACCTGGTATCCGAATATCAACTGGGTACCGCTCACAGTCACCTACGACAGCTTTGACAACAGTCTGAAGACGGTACGGCGCAGCCAAACCGACTACGACAGAGTCGCGGCAGGCGTATTTCAGGACCAATACAGCAACATCATCCGCCAGACAGTGGACGGCTATCGCTGGACGGACACACGCGGCCACTGGATCGAATACAACATCGCGGGCGAAGTCATCCGCTATGGCAACCGCAATGGTCTGACGGCCAGCTTCCAATACAGCGGCACAGCCAGTCTCGACGCCAACGGCACGCCGCTCAGTGCCGGACACCTGACCGGTATCTTGGACAAGCATGGCAACCAAGCCATCTGGTTCGACTACACCGGCAACGACATCACCCGCGTTCGGGATCGCGCCAATCGCAGCGTCCTCTACCCCCGTGATGCCAACCACCAACTCAGCGGCTACACCGATGCCAGTGGCAACACCTGGACCTACAGCATCGCCGTAGAGAACAGAACCGTCACCTACGAGGACGCAGCCGGAAACACCAAAACCTACATCACCACCTACATCCGTTATCTCATGACGGATCCGGAAGGGCGCACCACCACGCGCCTGCTCAACAACAACGGCACCCCTGTCAGCATCGCCCATGCCGACGGCACCAGCAGCAGCATCAGCACCGACTTCGACAAAGCCAAAGACACCTTTTACGAACGTCGCACCGAGACGAGCGGCAAGGTTATCGAAACCTGGTACGGCCTCAAACAAGACCGGGGTAGGGGCGAATTCCAGCGTCAAGACATCAACGGTGTCACGGTAGCCAAACAAAGTCTGGACACCGCCACGCGCACCACCACCTACACCGACGCCCGCGGCCTGAACACCGCCGTCACGCGCGACCAATGGAACAACATCACCAAGACCGTGTATCCGGACGGCAGCGTCACCAGCAGCCAATACGAACCCGGCTACAGCAACGTCACCCAAACCACCGACGAGAACGGCAACGTCACCCAACACAACTACGACGCCAACGGCAACCTGCTTAAAACCACCGAAGCGGTCGGCACCCCCGAACAACGCACCACCGACTACATCGTTGATGCCAGCGGCCAACGCATCAGCATGACCCGCCGTGGCGACGCCAACACGGCGGATGCCACCACCCAATACACCTGGGACAACTACGGCAACATCCTCAGCATCACCGACCCCGAAGGCGGCATCACCCAATACACCCACGACGCACTGGGCAACGCCCTCACCAAGACCGACCCCAACGGCCGTGTCTGGAAACGCACTTACGACAACCGAGGCAACCTGCTCAGCGTCACCGACCCGCTCAACCGCACTACCAACATCGCCTACGACAAAGCCAGCTTCCCCATCAGCCTCACCGACGCCGCCGGCAACACCAGCACCCTCGGCTACGACGCCGCAGGCCGCCTGCTCAGCATCACCGACCCCTATGGTGCCAACACCCGCTACAGCTACGACAAAGCGGGCAACCCCATCAGCCTCACCGACGCCGAGAACCACAGCCAGACCCAGGCATACGACCTCAACGACCGCCTCACCCAACAAACCGACGGCAACGGCAACGTCACCCAATTCCAGTACGGCGACCAAGCATCCGGCCTGAACGGCCTGCTGACCCGCATCATCTACCCGACCTTAAGTCAGGACCTGCAATACGACCAACGCAACCGCATCACCCAAAGCACCGATGCTTCGACAAGCTCAGCACAGGCGGGTGCCACCGGCAGCGCCCTGGCGCTGGACGGCACCCCCAGCCAAACCACCAGCAACCAATACGACCGGGCAGGGCGGCTCACCCAAGTCACCGACCCGGCCGGCCGCACAAACGGCACCACCTACAACGCCCACGGTGAAATCACCCAAACCA
>Ga0210004_1001795_pt1 | contig 12420 bp, 13 predicted proteins | sample CryGey13umfilter_FD_185450 | JGI IMG/M metagenome (GOLD analysis project Ga0210004, IMG submission 185450) | Groundwater microbial communities from aquifer in Utah, USA - Crystal Geyser 4/8/14 3 um filter (SPAdes) (version 3) | ecosystem: Environmental > Aquatic > Deep subsurface > Groundwater...
ACCTACGTAACAAACTATAATTGGTTCCCCTTTTATTTACTGTTAGCCGCCGTTTTGATTTTATTTAAAAAACGACATTTGTTTTTCAGTCGCAACCGGTTCTGCTCCTTTTGTACTCTCCATCTCAACATATTTCAAAAGTGTTGCAATGCCATCTTTGGATTCTATTTCAATTCCCCCGCATTTAATTAATTCTTTATTTCCAAGTGGTGGATTCTTGAAAGAACTAGGGCTAACAACAAACAGCGGAATTTTCATTCCCAAAGCAGTTTTTCCAGCGTCAAACGTCCCACTCATACTTCCGTCTTTACCCTTTTCCTCCCCAGATTCAATAACAATTACTGCTTTTGAAAGCGCACAAACAAGTTTATTTCTAATCATTGCATTCCTTGCATTCCATTTTTCTACGGGATGGAATTGTGAGATTATAAGTGTATTGCCTTTCCATCTTAGGTCTTCGAATATTTTCTTCTTCGAAAATTCTAATATTCCAAAGCTTAGGACAATGGTTGTTGTTCCGTCTTCTTCAAGTGCACCTAAATGAGCATTTGTGTCAATCCCCTTGGCATACCCAGAAATCACATTCTCGCCTTGCATTGCCAATTCCGCCGCAAATTGTTTTACCATTTTCACACCTTCACCGGAAGCATTTCTTGAACCAACAATGGCAATACCCTCAGATTTTAACAATGAGAGTTGTCCTTTACAAAACAGAAGAGGAGGTGCACCATCTTCCATAAGTTTCAAAACATTTTTAGGATATATCTTGTGATCAAGGGATATTATCTCGACTCCGTTATCTTTCAACCTTTGATATTCCTCATAAGCCCAACCGGCCTTCCAGTTCCCCATCAGTTTTTGTTCAAAGTATAAAACATTTAGCTCAATAAATTGAGCAACTACAATAAGTTACGAAGATGTAGTTGCCTGATTTATCAGGCTTTGTTCATTAATTTGCATTTAGCGTTCTTCTTTATTGGACTCCAATAAATAATTGATACTGAGAAGATTCTTTCGTTCTTCGTGATTTTTAAATGGTTTGGTTTTATCCCAAATCTCAATCAAAAAATCTAAAAATTGCTCGGTCTTTTCTTTATCAGAATGCATTTTTATAAGAACGTCAACTGCCCAATGAATATGTTTAGGAGTTCTAATTCTTGACCATTTATCTTTGTTTTTCTGGCGATATTTGATTAGGATATATTAGCTGATGGTTAAGCCAAGAGGATATGGTATCCTCTTCTTTTGCCTTCTTAATTTCTGATAGTTTCCGCTTAATTTTTTTAAGCATCTTGGGAAATATCTTGGGATTAATCACGTTCATATCTACCCATAATCCATGTTCTTCGTCTCCTTGTCCAAATTCATAACCAGCTATAATAAAAATTTCACCATTCTTTAGAGTAAACTCAAGTGCACCCCAGCCTGTACGATCTTCTTCCGAATTTCTTTCCCTGACAAACAATATTCCTATTTTATTCGCTCTTTCTATAAAATGTTTTTTTGTGGTATCCATAACTACCTTCCTTTCTGACAAAGAAACTCAAAATCTGAATTCTGATTTGTGTTCATAAAGACATTTTTCTATAAGCTTTATGATTTCGCTAAATTCGTCTTCAGCAATATTGTCCCAATCTTCTTCAGAAACTGGTCGAATTTCCCAGCCAAAACCATAATTACTGTTCTGGGCCGACCAATAATATTTCTTATCTTTATATTCGACTCTCCCACCAGCCAGCCAATCATCAAATTGGCCACGATGATATTGGGAATCAATAATTATTTTGATCATAGTTTTTACTTCCTCCTTTCAATGATTCCAAATTGCTCTCGTTGGCCATTATGAATCAAAGCAGAGTTGTAAAGATCTTCTAATTCTTCGTAAAGTCTAAACAAAAATTTATCTTTGAAATTTCTAAACGGCGTTTGATTGATATATTGGTCAAATAAATTCTTTTCTTTTGTACTTGGTCCAATAATAAAAAATTGTGCAGGAAATCTTTTTGGTATCTTTAACAACCTATCCAAACCAGATTTTACTCTTGTTGTCTCCTCTATTTCAAAAGCGTAAGCTGGAAATAGCCCGTAATCATCTTCGTCAAACCATAATGAATCTATTTCTCTAATCTTTGATAAATTTGGACCTCTAAAAATATCAGTGCAATCAGATACAGTTATATACTCCCCTAATGGCTTATCTTGAAATTTTCTGATGGTTTGATCGTGCGGTGGTGCGTAGGTTTCGTATCCATAAATTCTTCCGAGCGTTACCAACATTCCCTGTGCAATCCCATGATCAATTTCTGGTTCTTCAGTAAAACCTTGTGCCTCGGGCTTTATTGAAATTTCTTCTACAACTTTATAAATACCACTTCTTTCGGGTGGCACTGGCACAAATATTTTATACTGTCTTACAACCCTCCGAATGGTATCCCGCCAAGTTGGATTAGTCTCAGTCTTAGGATAATCTTCTACGATTTTATTAATTTCAGAGAGATGGCCTTGTCCACCTAATTTTAATAAGGCATCTTTCACAACATCTTTCCAAGTTAGTTTTTGCTTATCCATTTTTACCGCTGTGAATAATAAGTTTCTCAATATATCTAAAAGTAACCCCATATTTTCGGCCGATCTCTAAATCAGGGGTTCCTCTTGCCTTCTCTTGCAAGATTATCTCTTGAAGCTCTTTTTCGGTTTTATGATTTTCCTTGTCCATTTCTTTTTATGAGTTTATCCCATTGTTTTTTGTAGTAATATTCGCTCTCTATCTCCCAAGATTCTTCCATATCTTTTTACTCTTTCGACATCTGTATTATGAAAGAGATTATTTATACTGTTTTCATAATCCTTTACGATAATATCCTGAATGGGGCAAACTCTCTGGTTTATCTGGTAATCCTTCAAGAAATATTACATCAGATTTATTATTAAAGTATGCCTGGACAGACTGTAAAAATCAAGCCTGGATTCAAAACCTTACTCCTCATCATATCGTGGGTATTGTTCAGGAGATTCTCCTTTCTTTCCTATAACCTTTGGTTTACGAGGTTTAGGTCCTTTAAGACGAATATCTTCCAATTCCACTCGGAACTTCCATTCATCACCATAGTCAAACAGGTAAAGAATATTCTGTCCTGCAAATAAACCCAATTCGCCAATACGAACTTCATCTACGTGTGGACCTTCATCGTCAAAAGGAGAAGTGAATCTCTCGTGCGACCAACGTTTGCCGTCCATGAAAAAGGAATAAAGATGGTCATCATCGAAATCATAGGTTTCTTGAATAGCGCCGTGTAGATCCAATAAGGTGTGATTCGCCGATATCTCTATCCGTCGCCAAAGGTCTTTAGCTAAGGAAACTTTGAAGATATATGTCCCGTCTACAAATTTGATTCCCTCTCGAGGCAAACTCTTTTGTAATTCTCCCTCAGGAAAAAGCGGAATAAAAGGCAGGAAGAAAGGGTTTTCATCAGGCAATGGAGATCCAGGTATATTTTTCCATTCGCCAGATTTACGTCGACTGGGCAAATTCCAATAAGGCAACTTCCTTGCTTCCTTTAAGATTAGGAACATCCTCACCCCAAAAGCTGAAGGTGTTATTGATTCCGCTTGGAAATAACGTTTAACCCCATACTGTTTGAGCGTATCCTCATCGCGCGTTACATCCCAGAAACCGAAAAAGGAAAAATAAAGCAAGAAGTATCCCCAATCCCAGAATATCCAAATCAGATTGGGAATCTTCCTCTCATCTTTTAGCCGAATTTTCCTCCCTGCTTGTTGTTTACTCATATACTCCAAAACTGCAGGGACAGTATCTATAGGCGAGTGAGCATGGGTTCCCTGTAATTTTTCCCAGTCAGCATCTACCCAGAAAGTCTCCAACAGGAAGAAATACTTTTCTGCGGGTTTTAATTCTTCGTATATCTGAAGACGTCCAGTTGGTTCTAAAACCAATCTCCTGCCCTTTTTAGAAGTTTTCTGGAACAATTTTCCTGCCAAAACCAAATAATAAAACAGGTGCAAAAGAGGATAGGAAGGTTGCTCGGTTCGTGAAGTACTATCCGGGAGGGGATAAGTCATCATTTGATTTAGTTCGTATAACTCTTTCCCAGATATGAACTCGTTGGTCCGGGTTAAGACAATGTGGTGACCGATTAAGTAATGAATAAATGTGGCAAAATCCTGAAGAAGTGGCGTAGGTTCTGTTTCGCTAATAGTTAAAATAGGCAAAATTGTTTTTTCATTGTTCATTTTTTTCTCTTTTGTTTTACATTCTCAACTTCGCTCTTGCCCTCTTCATAATGATTATTCATTCTCTCCCCGTTGCATCATCTTTTTCATCATCTCCTGCATATTGGGCCCTTTCACCTCTACCTTATCCGGGTCAAATAGGTCATCGGAAAGCCCGCTGTTTATCTCAAGGGACTTGATAAATGAAGTATATAAAGGACTGCCATCCATACTGATCTCAATTCGGTAAGGTAGTTCCCAACCACCCTCTATCTTTCTAAAATCAGAAAATAGATATCCCATCTTTTTCTTTATAACAGGCACCTCGGCTTCACCTTTAACTAAAAGTAACTCCTTTTTGTCTATCCATACTTTGGTAAATGGAACTCTTTCCCCCTCTTCAACCTCTACCACATAGCATTCCCGTTCACCAACCTTTTCCGTTCCCACAATTTTTGCCTTTTCTGAGAACCAATTCCACCAATCTACTTTTTGATACCGCTTTTCTTCCTCCTCCGAAATCTTTTTCTTTCCCGTGAAAGGAGAAATCATCCAGCTATCTTTGCCATCAGAGATGATAATGGCCTTCATTTCTTCCATTCCTGCAGGAATCCCAGAAGTCGCCAGTGAGGTCTCTATTCTAAACTTCCTGCCCTTTTTTAGTATCTTCATCTCTGAAGTTATTTCTCCTTGAGGAGCGGATGCCTTTATCTCTTGCAGAATGGTTATATCCTTGACCTCTTTCTCGAAGTTTACATACTTTGCCTTTATTTCTTCAAGGATGTTTGACCAAGGAGCAGTCTGACCCTCGCTTACTCCCAACATCAAACCTGCCAGTGCCATCACCAATACTATTACTCCCTTGCGGTTAATCCTTTCTGCCATTTTTCGGTCTCCCTATTTTTTCAGGTAATATATTATTTTGACCTATTCGTCAAGATGGCGGATAACGCCATATTTTCTGGGAACTATCAGGTCTGCTTTTCTGGTAATTTGGTCTTCTTTTATTCTGTAATCAACGTCCATAATCTCGATAAACTCCGTCGTATAGTCCTTTAACACGCCGGGATATTCAAACGTTTTATCACCTTTAGCCAGCTCAAGGATAATTTTCTTTCCAATGTGCCTTTCCAGTAAGGGCTCAAAAGCTGTTCCCACAAAACCTACTAATTCCTGTTTTATCTGCGCGGTGTATTTGCCCTGGGAGGTTAGCAGCCCGCCAACCGGAGTTGCTGCTTTGACCCGGCCGATTAATAGATTTACTACATCCATTAGCGAATCCTTTACCGTCTTAAAGAAATTCTGTATTCTTCTTTTTAATCTTTTTAAGAAAGAAGGATGGTAAGTTCTTTTTAATTCCCTTTCTCGTTTTTTCTTTCCATCCTCATCTAACTCATTGTGATAGCGAACTAAGGCTTGAATAGTAGGATATTCGTATTTATATAGGATATAACTTGTCCCTACTTCATCTTTATGCTTGCCGGTATAAACCAATTCCAATCCGGTATTTTCCACGCTTAGTTTACCGCAAACTATCTTGCCGGTTGTTGCTTCCAAATTCACGGTATTCCCGGAAAAATCCTTCAGGCATTTATCCTGGAGTTTTCCCCTAATAAAAGCACCAAGGACAGTGCATACAATAATAGAAATTATCGTGATTGCAAGTGTATCAGGCATAATAAACTTCTCCTAAAACCACGCCAATATTATTATACTTCTACTATTAATTTTTCTTAGCATTTTTTCCTCCTGCTGTCATTCCCGCAATCAGTAAGCGGGAATCCATTTCTGGGTTATCAAATATCCAATATTACTAATTTAGCACTGACCCTGGATAATAAATTGAGTTTCCTTTCAAGTTCCTTAATCTTTTCTTCTTCTCCAACCAACTCTAAAATGATTAAACCGCTCTCAGAACAATTGTCCAAAACTCCATCATGGATACCAAGACGAGTTTTGATTAAACATCCCCATTCCGTTAAAATTTTCTGAACATTGACAGCAGATTTTTTTCGCTTATCAACTAAAATGATAAGAATATGCTTTTTCATAAGACCTCCTGGTTATTTTACACCTTTTTGTGAGATTGCTACATCCGCCCAAGATAACACTGGCGGATTCGCAATGACAAGGCAAAGAGAAGTCATTGCGAAGAACAGAGAGACGAAGCAATCTAATCTCATTGCCATTAGGAATTTCGTTTTTATTTTGACACAGATTAACACAGATATTCACTGATTCAAAGCTTATAGAATTAAACAATGTCATTGCGAGCGAATGAAATGAGTGAAGCAATCTTATGAGATTGCCACGGGACTTCGTCCCTCGCAATGACAGTTGCGCTATCATCTGTGTGTCTGTGGAAATTGCGCCACTAATCTATACTGCTATCTTTAGTAATCCGCCAGTCCTCCAATACTACTGGCGGATTCGCTAAGATTCGCCAGTCTGCTAGGCGAACAATACTATTGGCGGACTGAAAATATCTGCTTTCTCTATAAAACTGTTTCAGTTACAGCGCACTAGCAAAGAATGTTCTGCGGTTTACCCGATAAAAAGTTAATAATGTTTTGCATTGTTGTCTCCAATATTCTTTCCAGGGCCTCCTGACTGTAAAAAGCGATGTGGGGCGTGAAAACAACGTTGTCTTTCCTTAAAAGAATATGGTCTTTTACAAGATTACCCAGGGCTTGCAATTTCTTGGGGTCGTATAACAGCTGTTTTTCCTCTTTAATCAGTTCTTCCCCTTCCAGAACATCAAGACCGGCACCACTTAAGATTTTTTTATCAAGGGCTTCAATCAATGCCTCTGTATCCACAATGCCTCCCCGGGAAGTATTAATCAGAATAGCTCCTTTCTTGATTAGTTTAATCGTATCTTTGTCAATCAAATGATGAGTAGATTTGTTATGGGGAAGATGGAGGGAGATAATATCGGACTTCCTTAAAACCTCTTTTAATAAAACATACCTAAAGCCAAGCACCTCTGCCAAAAACCTATCCTGATGGGGATCGTAAGCCAGAACATTCATCCCAAAACCTTTAGCCATCTTGATGAGGTGTAGACCGATATGCCCTGCTCCCACAACACCCAGGGTTTTCCCCTTTAAATCAAATCCTTCCAAACCATCTATGGAAAAATCACCTCTGATGGTCCTCATATATGATTTATGGATATTTCGGGATAGAGATAAAATTAAAGCAAAGGTATGTTCGGCAACCGTATTTTCACCGTAAAAAGGGACATTACAAACGGCAATCTTCCGTGATTTGCACTCTTTTAAGTCAATGTGGTCAAACCCCGTAGAGCGGGTGACAACCAATTTTAATCCGGAAAGTTTCCTTATGATTTGTTGGTTAATTTTGGAATAGATAAAAACAGAAATTGCCTCAAAATCTCTAATCTTTTTTGTATTTTCCAAATCCAACGGTTCTTTATAAAATTCAAGGTAATGTCCTTTAAGTTTTCTCCTTAAATATTTCTTTTCCCAACCCTTAATCTCAAAAAATCCAATCTTCACTTTTGGCCCCTTTTTGCACCAGGTTAAAAATTTCTATCGCCTCCTAAGATTCCGCCTAAGAGTCCACCACCGATGCCGGCAATGCCTTTCTGCTCACCTCTTCGCTGAAAAAAACGAGACGCGGCAAAAATACGGTCAGCCAGACGCGAGAAAGGAAGACTTTGCAGGTAAAGCAGTCCTGGACCGGTCATTTTCGCCAGAAAAATCCCCTCGCCGCCAAAGAGGGCATTCTTAAAGCCCCCGACGAATTGAATATCATATTGCACCGACGGGGAGAACGCCACCAGACACCCGGTATCTACACGCAGGGTTTCATTGGCGGATAATTCCCTTTTGATAATCGTTCCACCGGCATGGACAAAAGCCCGTCCACTACCTTCAAGCCGCTGTAAGATAAAACCCTCGCCGCCAAAGAGCCCTGCTCCTATCTTTTTGGTAAAAGCCACTTCAATCTCAACACCTCTTGCGGCACACAAAAAGGCATCCTTCTGACAGAGAAATCTCCCGCCGAGTTGAGCCATCTCCAGAGGGATTATTTTGCCGGGATAGGGAGCTCCAAAAGCAACACGCCCTTTCCCCTCTCCATTAAAAAGAAAGGTAGTAATGAAAAAACTCTCTCCGGTGACCATCCGCTTGAACCCTTTAAATAAACCCCCGCTGGTAGAGGTCTGCATCTCAATTCCTTCGTCCATATACATCATTGCTCCCGCTTCGGCTCTCACTCCTTCACCCGAGTCCAACTCAATCTCAACAATCTGCAGATCATCCCCATAAATTTTATAGTCAATAACATCAGACATCCTAAACCTCCTTTTGCCGAATCAATTTAAAATTATTTTAATTTATTGTCCGGAATTTCAAAGTTTCCCCGCACCTAATTTCCTCTCCCCAAGGGGAGAGGATGGAGGTGAGGGGGCTAATTTATTGTATGGAATTTCAAAGTTTTGCTCCATAAATGGAGCAACTACAATACAATACTGTAGTTGCAGAGCTTGTCCCGAAGGGACTCCCTTGGAGCTCGGCTATGTTATTGTCATTCCCGAAATTCTCAATCGGGAATCCATAGATTCCTGCTGGAGTTTACCCCTACAGGCAGTAAGCAGGGGCAGGAATGACAGAGGGATTTGTCATTGCGAAGGAGCGGCAGCGACTGTGGCAATCTCTCCTTATTTTTTATTGTTCTTTTTTCGTCGCTTATTTGTTAAATATTCATCTTGTTCCTCAAGAAGGGCGAGTTGTCTCTCTAAATTTTTAATCTCATATCTTTTCAATCTTAATTTATATTTTTCTTCAATGCACCCTTTTTTCAGCCGATCAAGAATCATTTTATAGTACTTTTCATCAATCTCGGCGGAAATATATTGCCGGTTAAGCATTTTGCAAATCTCGATCTCAGAACCACTCCCGCCAAAAAGAATTAAGACAATCTCGTTGGGCTGAGTGCAGGAGTTGATTAACATTTCGGAAAGTTTTTGGGGAATTTGACAAGCATGGAATGTCTTTTCTCTGCTCACATTTTTGACTAAATCAAAATAGAACCAATCATAAGGCATCCTTCCTTTGGAACCATTTGCTATATTTCCCAAAATTCTTTTATCTGCTGGATTTTTGTAAGGGACAGCCACATTATCTTTGTAAAATTTATTGTTCTCCGTTTTTTGGCAATGCAGAATACTCCTGTGGGCAGTGGTAAAACGTTTGGGAGTGTGACCTACATTTGTATTGTACACCCAAACACAATCAGAAACGTTATAACAGGCACGATCTAAATACTTTACTCTTAAATAAGCATTCTGCCTGGGATAATTAATTAAAAACATATTTCCTGTCTTTTTCAAAACTCTCAAGGATTCCTTTGCCAGTTCAATATACCATTCAATATATTCATCAAAGGTTTTGGTATAGGATTTATCGCCATATTTAACACCAACATTATAATCAGGATCTCCGTATACCAGATCAACACTTTGAGAAGGTAATTCTTTTAAAAGTTCCATAACATCTTTTAAGAATACCTTGTTTAAATACTTCTTAATATTATTATGCATTTATGCCTTTTAATGCATTGTACAACATTGCTCGCCCTTTGTAGTTCCAATAAACAATATCTTCCATAATAAACATCCATTTTACCACTTTTAAAAGAATATCAACTTTAGCACCTGTTTGAAATGATGTTTGTAGATCAGATTCATTTTTTAGCACTTGGTCAACATCATTTTCTGAACAGTCATATATTGTAGTGAGAGCCCGTAATAGCCCGCTAAATTTCTGTAAGTTTTCCTGTTTTTTGTTTTGAAAGTCCGATATAAGTTCATCGTGTTTTCCTTTCCCTAATCCAAATTCCTCTAATACTTCTACTTTAAAATCAAAATTCCATTTATTTAAACCTGCTGGTCTGAAAATAAAAAGTGGTTTGCCAGTTGATAAACGTTCCACAGAATAGCGGAACTTTACTCCTTTTCCTCTCTGTCTGCTTTCAGCATCAATAAATATATTTATAACCTTTTTTACAATTTCATCCCGCGGTAAAGAACCTTTAATCTCTATGGCTTTCTCCTCAATAATGATCGTATTCTTTTTCTTCATAATTTTTCTCCAACTCATTCACTTTTTCTATATTCCTCTATTGCTCTGGGCGAATATCCCGATTTTTCTGATAAATTTTTTATTTCTGTCATTTCATCCATTTCGTTATAAAAAATTGCTCAGTTTGGCAAAATCATCCATTGACAAAGTTTCGGCCCTTCTTTTCGGGTCAATACCTATAAGTGAAAGTTTATCAGAGATAATTTCTTTCTTGAAATTTAACCCTTTTGCCAAAACATTAGCCAGTTGTTTACGGCGTTGGCTAAAACTGACTCTTACCAGATTAAAGAAATTTTCTTTATCTTTTACCAGAACCGGAGGTTTCGCGCGCACTTTCATCCTGATTAAGGAGGAAACAACATCAGGCATTGGAAAAAAACACTCTTTTTTGAAATCGGCAATCTTTTCTACCTCACCGTGGAATTGAACGCCGATGGAGAGAATTCCATATTCCTTTCTGCCCGGGGGAGAAATAATTCTTTCAGCTACTTCCTTCTGCACCGTGAGCACCGCCGACATCAATCTCTTACTCCATCCCAAAAGAGAAAAGATAATGGGCGTGGTAATATAATAGGGAAGATTCCCCACCACCTTAAATTTTCCCAGGGAATGAAGATCGGCTGGAGAAACCCGGAGAATATCTTCCCTCTTAATTTCGACATTGGAATAACCGGCTAAAACCCTCTGCGAAATGGAGCAGAGTTTCTCATCAACCTCAAACCCAATTACCTTTTTTGCTCTCTTTGCTAATTCTTTAGTAAGGAGTCCCAAACCGCTGCCAATCTCAAAAACTATATCTTCCTTCTCCAAATTGGCTGCCTTTAAAATCTTCTCAATTGCCGATGAGTCAATAAGGAAATGCTGTCCCAGTTTCTTTTTTGGGTTAAACTGATACTGTTTAAGGAGAATTTTTGTTTCTTTTAGCAACGACCAATCTTGCGGCATATTTTATAGCCTCTTTCATACTGGTGGAATCCGCCTTTCCCTGATAGGCAATGTCAAAAGCGGTCCCGTGGTCGGGTGAAGTGCGAATAATCGGCAAACCAATGGTGATATTGACTCCTTCTCTAAAGTAAAGGGTTTTTAAGGGGATAAGCCCCTGGTCATGGTACATCGCCACCACTAAATCATATTTTTTCTGTTGGACTGCCTGGTGAAAGATTACATCGGAGGAAACCGGGCCAATACAGTTGATGCCATCTTTTCCGGCGGCGGCAATCGCCGGCTTGATTATTCTTTTCTCCTCATCGCCGAATATACCGGCCTCCCCATTGTGAGGATTTAAACCACAAACGCCGATACGGGGAGCCTTGATTTTTAAATCATCCTTTAAAAAATGGTAACCCAATCTAATCTTTTCCAAAACCTTTTCCCGGCTAAGAACGACCGGAACTTTTTGAAGAGCTAAATGGGTAGTGACCAAAAGGACTTTTAAATCTTTTGCCGCCAAAACCATCCCTGCTTTTTTTCTTTTACTACAAAGAGCGGCTAAAAATTCGGTATGGCCGGGATAAGGGAAACCAGACAATTTAACCGCCTCTTTATTGATCGGAGCGGTAACCATCGCATCAATTTTTTTGTTCTTAGCCAGAAAAAAGGCTTTTCTTACGTAAGCGATGGAGGCTTTTCCACAGGCTTTGTTGACCTTACCGGACACAAATTCTCTCTTTCCAATTTCCCCTGAATTAAGGAGATTAATTTGATTTTTTTTAAGCCCTGCCTCTTCTATTTCATCAATGCTGCGGATAGGAAGAGGGAAATGGATAATCTTTTTGACTTTCTCAAAAATAAAATCTTCGCCAATTAAAAGAGGCACGATGTTTTTTCTTATTTTGAGGTCGGCCAACGCTTTGAGAGCTACTTCCGGCCCAATTCCGGCCGGATCCCCCATCGTAATCCCGATAATCGGCTTATTCATATTCTTTATTATAATCGGACGCAGATTTACACAGATAAATATTAATAATTGACCCGAAGGGTCATTGCGAGGAGTCCGCCCAGCAATATTGGCGGACGACGTGGCAATCTTATGAGATTGCGGAGCCTGTTCCGAGCCTGTCTTGAGATTGCTTCGCCCGCC
>Ga0210004_1001803_pt1 | contig 12395 bp, 9 predicted proteins | sample CryGey13umfilter_FD_185450 | JGI IMG/M metagenome (GOLD analysis project Ga0210004, IMG submission 185450) | Groundwater microbial communities from aquifer in Utah, USA - Crystal Geyser 4/8/14 3 um filter (SPAdes) (version 3) | ecosystem: Environmental > Aquatic > Deep subsurface > Groundwater...
AATCGGCTTAAGCGCCTGACATCTTCGGTAATGACCGGCAAGTTGCGCTTGATATAATTTTCATTTAAATCCTTGTCCTCGGGAAAATTTTTCCGCGAGCCGATGTTAAAGCCGTTATTGTACTGCACCGTAAAACTGCCGGCCTTTTCATCATAAATCAGAAGGCCAATGGCTTTGGCGTGGAAAGCGCCCATCAGCGCCTGTGAAATAAACTCATAGATTTTCCCCGCCTCCAAAGTGGTCCTTAATTTATCGGACAGGCTGGCGATAACTTCCGCGCTATCGTAAAGCGAAGAGAAAAAATATTTATTGGCCAGGCGGTAAAAATAATTTTTGATGGGCGTAAAAACATATATGGCACCGATTAAAATCAGCGGGTCGGCCCAGACCGAATAATCATAAAACCAGCTGTCAAAAAAATACTTTACAGCGGTAGCTAAAATTAAAACCACTGACAGTGATGCCAAAAAAACAGAATAACGGCGCATTACCAGTTTTATATCCATTAAACGGTGGACGACAATGGCATAAGTCATTATAATAGTATAAAATGGTAAAACGAAATTAAAGTAAGGATAAAAATCTATGCCAAAAACCGGTAAATAGCAGGTTGACCCGCCGGCATAAGCAACCACGAAAGCAAAAATAAAATATTGTATTTGGCTGCGTCTAGCGCCTGTTGAATCTTTATATATTCTTAATAATTCATAATGAGAAAAGAGTACCATAAAAATCCAAAGGGCTACAAAAATCGGATATAATAATCCGGGGGGAGAATCATAATAAAAGGAATTAAAAACCCACCTCATATTGGCAATAAATAAGCCGGTGGGTCTAATAAACAAATCATATAAATTAATGGCAGAAAAAGATACGGCAAAGACCCAGGAGAAATAATAAAAAGCCTTTCTTTTTATTTTAAGCCAGGCATAAATAAAATTAGTGAAAAATACCGGAATCAATATCACGCCGATGTGCGCTATCCGCCACCAGAGAAAAGCTAATTGCTTATCAGTAGTGATGGCAATGTTATATGCGCTGAATTCCCAAAGAACAAATGATAAACTAAGAGCTAACCAAAGCTGGAAAACCCTATTTTTACGATCCTTGAGAAAAACAAAAAATCCGAATATTAAACTTGAAAATGTATTTAATAATGCGGATAAAGCAAATAAATTCATACTAATATAATAACATTTTAAGAAAATAAAAAAAAGGGTTAAAACTTGAGGTTTTAACCCTTGAGGAACCTGTTACACGGCTGCGGCAGCTTGTGAAACCAAGCTACCGGCCGTTAGCGAAGGTTCGGAGCGAGTGGAACTCCTTCGCCTGCGCAAATGACCAAAATTTTTTTGAGCCGCGTACTTTAACAGCATCGCTAAAAAATCAGCCGTAATATCAGGCGGAGCAAAAAAATTCTCGGCCAAAGCTCTTTTGGTGGTGTCCAGATCAAAAACCGCTTCCTCGGTAACATAAGGTATATACCTGGTCAAGATGGAATCGGCTCTTTTTTGGACAGGAAATGAATCATCGTCGGAAACCGGCTTTTTCTCCCAACCCTCTAAATATCTGATGCCACGGATTCCAAGCACTTTGAATCCGGTATCCATCACCCATCTGACATTAGGCGGATTAGGGTGAGTGATGTTGTAAATTTCATTCCTGACGCCCAGGCGCATTAACTTCAAAATCGTCTCACTGACCCAATCAACCGGGACAAGATTTATTGTTGAAGTTGACGAACAGACCATACATAGAGGGTAAGAAACTTCTCCGTCATAACCCCTTTTTATTCTATCCCTCTCCGCCAGCAGATAGAGTCCTGCGCAACCCCCATAGAAACCATTAAAATCTGAAATCTCTCCCGTGCGAGAATCACCCACCAAAACACTGGGGCGATAAATGTTATACTTAATGCCGGATGCTTTAACCAACTCCTCTGCCGCCGCTTTCGAGCGTTCATAGGGGTTTCGCGAAGTACTGGCATAAGCCGTGGAAATATAATGAAATTCCCGGACACCGAGACATTTGGCCAAATCCAAAATGTTTTTTGTCCCGGTCAAATTTATGGCGAAAATTTCTTCGGACAAATTTTCGTCAAACTTAACCGATGCCGCGATGTGCAATATTTTGTCAATGCCTTCTTGCTTCAGTAATGACAAATCTTCCTGTGAAACATCGCATAACGGCCTGGTTATATCCCCCTTAATCACTTGTCCGTAATCAAGGCTTAAATTAGGCCTATCCCTTCCGCCTCTTACCAAAAAATAGCACCTTTCCTTTAATTTGGGGCCAATAGCTGACCCCAAAGTTCCGGTTATCCCGCTTACTAACATAGCAGCCATTGCCCTCACCTCCCTTTCCTAAAATTATTATTGCGGTTTAATTTCTATTTAACACCCCTCCTGGTATTTTAATGAGCTTGTTGTTACTGCCAACGGCTTTAAATTTAAAAAACCATTAAGCAAAATAACAATTTTTTCTTTGCTTTTAGCCGCTTAAAATAATGATTTTTTTAATTTCCCTGAAATCTAAAAAATCAATTTCCCTAATTTTAGCTAAAAATAAATTAAAAAGTGTTATTCAGAATAACACTTTTATGATAACACATTTTTTAATTTTGTCAATGTTGGCTAATTTTAGGTAAAAAATAAACCGAGGTCTTAATGCTAGCTTGGTTTTAATAGATAATATATTTTACATAACCACATAAAATTGACTTTTGTAGCAAGGGGTTATAAAATCAAAATAAATAATATTCCTAAAAAATTATCTATTAGTTAAGATATCCATCCGTATATATGCTTAAAAATATAAAACGTTTGATTGAACTCTCTATCAAATATAATATCCCGACAGAGGATTTATTATTGCTAGATTTGAATTTGAGTGGAGTAAAACTTAAACTTCAATCAAAAAGAGTCAGGTTTGAATTAGAATCCACGAATAAGGATATTTTTTCTTTATCCCATAGTAGAAATATCTCCAATTTTTATTTGGCGATTCCTACAGTCGACCGATCTCCTTATTCTTTTAAAAATGGGGGTCTCTTCTTCAACCGCCATGTAATCGGCAAGGCATGGGGCGTTACAGAAGATTACTGCGATTCATCTTATCCTCGCAGGGCGGGGAGCGTCCTTAATATTAATCCGAATGCCAGAACATCGTGCAGAGGATGCAAATTCTGCTATACCCTTTTTCAGGTTCCTAGAGATAAAGAATGTATACTTTCTGATGATAAATTGAGAGGTTTTTTGGCAAATTGGAGAAAAAAATTTGATGTTGCCGATCTTTCGCACTTAATGCAAATTGCAATAGTAACAGGATGTTTTCCTAATGAACAAAAAGTTGTTGATTTTCTTAAAATGGCGAGAAATGTTTTAAATGATTTTTCATTTAAAGGAGAATTATTTTATTTTGGTTCACAGATTAAAAGTGAAAAAGCCTTACCTGAATTGCAAAAAATTAGACCTCTTGGAATATGTTTCTCATTAGAATGTTTTGACAATAAAAATAGGGCCCATCTTTTAAGAGATATAAAACGCGACCTTCATCTAAATACCATTAAAAAAATGATGAACTTTGCTAATAATTTGGGCATTAGAACAAATTTTTCATACATTATAGGTTTGGAGTCATTGGAAACTATTAAAAAAGGTTTTAGTAATTTTTTACCATATATTAATAGCTTTCCAATAGTTAATGTATTTCAATCTCATGAGGGGCAGGCGATGCTAAGACATAATGATGCCGACAAAATTGATTATTATATTAAAGCCAGAAAAATTATAGAAAATATTTTTATGCAGACCACTTTGAGGCCAAGGCCATGGGAAAACTATAGAAGTCTTTGGTATTTAAAATTCGGCAATGAATTTTTAGATGATATAAGAACCCCTCTCTCGTCGCCAGAACATAAAATGTTTGATGAGATAGTCGCCTGTTCAAATTAATTTAGAATTAAAATATGATTAAAGGTATTTTTTTTGATGTCGGCGGGACTCTTTGTAAGTCTCCAGACAACAGAAAGCCTTCTTTTAAAAAAATTTTGGCCGATCTTACTAATAGGCCAGTAACTGATTTTAATGTTAATAAGCAAAGTTATTTATGGACATCTTCTGCTTCTAAAAAGGAATTGATTATGCAGTTATGTCATGATTTAAAGATTGATGATTGGGAAACTCTATATCAAAAACTCTCAACCCGCTCCTATGAAGTATCTTTATATAAAGATGCCAAACCTTGTCTTAAAAAATTAAGTACAAAATACAAATTGGGAATTCTTTGTAATACAACTCCCTGGACGGCCCGGGATCATCATCAGTTGCAAATAGATAAGTATGTTAAAGCGAGCGTTTTGTCTTGTAGAGTTGGGGCAGCCAAACCGGATATTAAAATTTTTACCCATGCTCAAAAAATAATGGGATTTGATGCTCAAAAATTATTATATGTGGGAGACAGTTTCGAATATGATGTCAAGCCAGCGCTGAAAGCAGGATGGAAAGCCATTTTGTTATGTCGAGATAAAAACAATAAAAAATCGCTAGCGCCTATAATTTCTGATTTATTTAAATTGGAAAACATTATTAGAGATTTAAATAAAATATGATAATTCAAAATTCAAATTATCAAAATATTGATTATCATTTTAGGGCGGCCAACTATCTTACAGTTGCTCAATTATTTTTGCGAGATAATGTTTTGCTAAAAAGAAAACTCAGGGCTAGTGATCTTAAACCGATAGCGCTTGGTCATTGGGGAGCGTGCCCTGGCATTAATTTTCTTTACTCGCATTTTTGTAGATACATTCAACTTACCAATAGCCACAGTTATTTAACTTTGGGTTCCGGTCATGCCGCCTCGGCCCTATTGTCTAATTTGTATCTTGAAAGAAGCCTTGGAAAAATTTATCCCGATTTAGATTATGGTAATGAAGGAATATACAATTTAATTTCAAAATTTGGTATTAATCCTCGGCTGCAAACCGAGGTGTCTCCAATACTGCCAGGAATTATTAATGCTGGAGGAGAATTAGGAATAGCTTTATCTTGTGCTGTTGGCTCTATATTAAATAATCCTCAAAAAAATAATTTTTGTATTATTGGAGATGGAGAATTTGAAGCTGGCGCAACTATGCCATCATTATTAAGTAGAGAATTTTTAGCACCTAAAAAGGATGGATTTCTTATTTTAGCCATCAACCTTAATCAATATAAAATGGGCTCTCGGTCAATTTTGAGCACTTGGAGCGATGGCCGTATAAAATCATTTTTTTCTTCCTTGGGTATGCGTCCGTTTTTTTGTAATTTATCCCACGGTCAGTGTGCGTCAATTTTTATTTCTATAGCAAAAATGCGTAAAAATTGGGTAGAAGGAATTTCTTCAAATATTCCAGTAATCATTTTAAAGAGTAAAAAGGGAGTTACTGGTCCCACAGAAATTGATAATGAAAAATTTATGGGTACTCATCAGAGTCATAAAGTCGGTAAATTAAAATACCCTAATACAATGGCAAATTACACACAAATTATTGAGCGGTGGCTAAAAAGTTATAAGCCGGAAGAACTTTTTCAGGACAACGGATTTCCTACAAAAAAAATAATTAATAATCTTCCTAAAAAAGAGTTAAGAATTGGCAGGAGATTGGAAATAGATCGCAAAAAACAAGGAAAAAATTTTCTTGATAAAAAAATATTTTTAAAAATACTCACGAAGGAAGCACAAAGACTAGATTCAACTGTTTCTCCAATGGTAATTATCAGTAATGCCATTAATCGTCTAAGAACAATAAATAAAAATTTTATAGTATTTAGTCCGGATGAAGGATATTCTAATAATCTTGAGGCTGTTATAGAGCGAAGCGGGATCCGGGGAAATCCTGCTTGGAGAACTTCTGTCCCCGTGTGCGCTGATGGTGAAATTATTGAAATTCTGAATGAAAATTGTTGCCATGGGATGCTACAGGGATATAATCAAACCGGGAGAGATGGAATATTTATAACCTATGAAGCTTTTGCTCCGGTTAATGCTAGTTTAATCTCTCAATATTATAAATTTCTAAAAATTAGCAACTCTTATAGGTGGCGAGCTCAAGTGCCTTCATTAAAATATATTCTTACTAGTTCGGGGTGGCACAATTGTTATACGCATCAAAATCCAGATTTACTGAATACTTTACTATCAAAAACAGATAACTTGATTGACGTATATTTTCCCAGTGATGCAAATCAAGCTTTAGTTTGTTTTGCCAAGATGTTTGCAAAGAAAAATTCTATTCAGGTTCAAATTGTTGGCAAAACTAATTTTAAAACATTGCGTTCAATAGAACAGTCCTATGAAGATGTCAGAAAAGGATTTTGGACTAAAAATTATGGTTTTAAAAATAAGCCATGTAAAAAGCTCTATATTATTGCCATCGGAGATTATATGGTAAAAGAAGCCGTAGCTACTTGTGATGAATTAATTCGTCAATACAAAAACTTATATGTTAAAATTATCGCCCCAGTTTGCTCGGAAATATTTCAAAAAGAAAAATTAAAAATGATATTTAATAAAGAAGCTGAACCTGAAAATGTTATCGTTGTTTGTACTGGGTATGTGAAAATTTTTAGAGGAATATTCGGGGCTGTCTATAATACTAAAGATTGGAAATTTTTGGGCTATAAAGATGGTTTTTCTTTAAATCAAAATAAATCCGTGTTAAATATCAACGATGTCGGTAAAGAGACTTTAATAAAACTCATACAGGATAGTATAAAAAAATATTAAGGAGTTACTATGAATATGGGCGATATTACAAAGAGAATTTCTAAAAATAAATTTGTAGAAGCCTTAAAATTAAACAATTTAGCCGGGGTAATTTCCGCCCCGAAAAGTGATTTGCATAATCATTTTCCTTTAGGATCTGATATATCTTTTATTAATAAATGGTATAAAAAAAATATTTCGAAAGCACCTTTAAAATATAACAATTTAGAGGATATGACTAGATATACTCGTCCAATAATTAAGCCGATTGCTTCGACAAGAGAGGGGTTTGAATATTTACTGAAAGCCTCTCTGCTAACAGCTTTAAGAGACGGCATTACGCTACTTGAAATGAGTATTGATTGTTGGTTTATTGATCGATATAATGGCAACCCCGATGTTTTTATAAACAAATTAAAAGAAATTCATGCTTTAGTAGCGCCGACTTTAGATTTTCGTCCAGTTATAGGATTAAATCGTGATCTTAATATTAAAAAACTTGAAGTTTGGGCATTGCCCTTAATTGAATCGGGGTATTTTAAATCCATTGATTTATACGGTACGGAAGACGCTGAAAAACCGGAGGTATATAGAAAAATTTATATCAGGGCAAAGGAGGAAAGAATGAAACTAAAGGCGCATATAGGGGAGTTCTCTGATGCTAAATCTATACAAAAAACTGTAAAAATTTTAAATCTTGACGAAGTACAACACGGAATATCTGCCGTTCAATCTGAAGCTGTCATGAATTGGCTTAAAAAAAATAATATTAGAGTAAATATTTGTCCTACAAGTAATATTAAACTTGGGCGAGTTAAAAATATTGAAACTCATCCCATTAAAATATTATTCGACCATGGGATTAAAGTAACTATAAATTCAGATGATATATTGGCATTTAATCAGACTGTTTCTATGGAGTATTTAAATTTATATCGTTCAGGTTTATTTAGCGCAGAAGAACTCAACACAATAAGGCTTGAGGGCTTAAAAAATTAAAAAATAAGCACAAAAAAATTTTTAAATAAAAAGTGGCCATCAAGTCGTAAGCTTAATGACCACATTGTTAAATGCATTTTCTAGAGGCCAAAATTACAGAGAAGACGGCTTGCTCTTGAAAGACACCATTTGGGTTAAGGGATAGAAGAGTGTTTTTTATGTCTCTCTCGAAGGCAGACAATTGATCGCCAAAATAATCTGGTCTCGCGAACGAACTAGAAAACAGCCAACCGATAATACTTTTAACATTCCAACTCCTCATAATCGATACTTGCCGCGTTTTAACAAACCTAAAATGTGAACGGGCAATTATATCCTCCCACCGTTCATCAGATTGTTTAAATGTTTTATCACCAGCGCGTCTTTCTTCCCCCAGATATTTTTGGACAACCTTTCTCACGGCTTGCTGCCATTTTTCCGAACCGGTCCAGAAACTCCCATCTCCAAAAATAGCTATTCCACCGTCTTCTTTAATCAGATCGTTAAGATCCCTCAACACTTGTTCTTGGTCCATCCAATGAAATGCTCTGCAAATCGTAGCCACCTTGAAGATGCCTATTTCAGATTTGATAGCCTGCAGACCATTGGAATCTCGATTAATCCAGGTAAGTTTCAAGTTGGAGTTTTTAGTCAATTTTCTGGCTTGTTTTAGCATTTCCGAATCAGGGTCCAGACAAACCATTTCACCGCATCTGCCTTCCATGACAAAAGCGACTTGCCCGGTACCGCAGCCAATATCTAATACTCTATCCTTCGGACTAATATTGAAGTAACTAACAATAATATCTATTACTTCTTTGGGAATACCCGGCCTAAATCTGGCGTAATATTTATGTGTTCCGCCAAACAGGCTTGAAATAATTTTTTTTGTCCTATTTTTATTTTTTCTAGTTCTCATAGAAAATTTCCTCCTCTATTTGTTAAGGTACCTTACAAGGGTAATCTTTATTAAAAATTTTGTCAATTTTTTAAATATAATGTCTTCCCTTTCCCATTGATAAGTTTTTTTACCCCATCTTTATTAATATAATAGACACAAACTACCCCTTCAACGCCAGAAAAATCAAGCGAGCTATTATAACCAGACCCTTTATTTTTTGATCGTGACACACTTAATGGTGGAGGATAAATTCTATAACTGAACCCTCTTAATATTGGAGGGCGATGATCTATTTGAATCAATATTGCCCCATCTTCAATTGAAGGATTCTTTTTAACAGCTGAGGAAAATATTTTTACCAAATTATTGTTTAGAGGTATATTAATTTGAGGGCTGGGATTTCGTGGCATAGAAGTACTGTATTTAGGTAGCTTGTCGCCCTTAAATAAAATAACAATGATTAAATGTTGCAATCGATTATGTTTAAAAAGCTTGATTATTTCATCATCCATCATCTTTTGAAAATGACTTTTACTTTCTCTATATTTTAAAAATATTTTTTTATTCATATGTCCTATATTTTATTGCTTACTTAATAGTAATAGTATAAATGAATAAAAATTTTGTCAACGCGTTGATTTGTCGTGATTGGCTAGTTTTAGTTATTTTTAAATAAAAAACCCGACAACTTAATGCCGGGTTTTAAATTTTCAGTCGAGCCAGAGCTCAACCGCCTTTTCTTTGCATTTTTTATGGCCCGGATAATTTGCATTATACGGGCAAGAAGCACAATCGCCCCATAACTTTGCTTTTAGAGAAAGCTTGCGGTAATCGACACGCCTAAAACCAAATTAAAAAGTGTTATTCAGAATAACACTTTTATAGTAGCTAAAAATCTTAATTTTGTCAATGCTTGGCTAATTTTAGATAAAAAAATTAAAAAAATAAACCTTGAATAATGTCATTCAATTCTAAACCCAATGTGTCATTGGCATCGCTTACTTTTTGCAACCTTAGTTTTATTTTCGGCATGGAAGTAAATGTTATTAAAGTAAAAATTCAAAATAATTATTTTTAGTTATTAAATTAACGCTGGAATTGACGTAATTATTTAAAAAATCCTTGGGCGCGGCTACTTTATCTTTGACCCATTTAAATTCAAAGCCGGCATAACGGCCGCCGCCCTCTTCTATATAATCAACTTCTTTCTGGTCATAAGTGCGCCAAAAATAAGGATTGACAAAATTATTTTTTAGATTATTTATTTTTAACCGTTCAACAATGCAAAAATTCTCCCACAGCGCGCCGACATCATTGCGGATATTCAACGGATTGTAATTTTGAATCAAGCTGTTTCTTATGCCTAAATCGTAAAAATAAACTTTAACTGACTTGGAAATTTCCTTCCTCTTGTTGCGGGATAAGGCGTTTAATTTAAAAACGATAAAAGCCTGCTCCAATATATCAATATACTTTTGCACCGTTAAACGGTTGATGCCGAGTTTAACGGCCAATTCTTGATAGGAAACTTCCTGCCCGACCTGCAGGGCTAAAGCCTGCAATAAATTTTTAATCACGCTTGATTTTTTTATGCCTTCAAACCGCAGAATATCTTTATAAAGATAATTAGCCGATAACTCCTCCAGCCGCGCCACGGCATCCGGCTCGGCTAAAAAAAACACTTCAGGATAGGAGCCAAAGCGTAATAAATTTTCCAGCTTGGAATTTAAATAAAGCTGATCGCCCAGCTGTTTGATTTCCGCCAGTAAAAAGGGATACAGAATAAATTTGAAAGTCCGGCCGGTAAGCGGTTCGGCGGCCTGGTTGGCCAAATCAAAACTTGATGAGCCGGTGGCGATAATTTGCAGCTCGGGAAAAGTATCAACCATAATTTTTAAAATTTTGCCAATATCCGGCACATTCTGGGCTTCATCTAAAACCACCAATTTATAGTCGCCTAAAAAAGATTTTATTTTTATTGCTTCAAGCTGTTTCAGCCCTTCCTGGACGGAAAGCAGCTCGCAATTCAAATATCGGCTACCGGCGCCAATGTCTTTTAGAATCTCCTTAACTAAAGTCGTCTTGCCAACTTGCCGCGCGCCGTAAAGAATCACTACTTTGCCTTTAAATAATTTGCCCTTAATTTGCTCTTTTATTAGTCTATTAAGCATAAAATAACATTATTTTATATAAAAATGATACTATATTATTAATATTATACCTATTTATATTATTTGTCAAGACATCATTCTTCTGAATTTTGTCAATGGTTTTTGTCAATGAAACGCAATGATTAGTTAATATTTGCAAAATAATATGTAAAAATTTTATGATAATGTCCTACTTAGGTTAAATAGAAATGTCCTACCTGATGTGATAAGGTGTTTAGTTGTTTTTAATCAACTAAACATAAAATCACATGGATACGAACATTACTATGTCTCTACCGGAGGTAAAAAAGTATGACATTATCAAGAAAGTGATAAGTCAAGAATTAAACGGCAGCCAAGCTGCCGGACTGCTGAATCTGACAACGCGCCATATCAGGCGGTTAAAGAAAAAAGTGGACAAGGACGGAATCAAGGCCTTGATTCATGGCAGCCGGGGCAAACCCGGCAACCGCCGCCTGCCGGCTAAGGAAAGAAAAAGAATAGCCGGTCTGATAAAACAGAAGTATGCGGATTTCGGTCCGACTCTGGCCGCGGAGAAATTAACCGAATTGGACAAGATTAAGCGCAGCCGCGGCGCCATCCGTTCCATTATGATCGCGGAAAAAATCTGGCAGCCAAAATCCAAGAAACAAGAAACCCACCGGCAGTGGCGGCAGAGAAAAGCCTCTAAGGGCGAGCTGGTCCAGTATGACGGCTCTTACGAGCATTGGTTCGAAGACCGGGGCGGAGAAGTCTGCCTCCTGGCCAGTATTGATGACGCTGACAGCGAGGTCCGGGCCAGGTTTGACGAACACGAGGGCGTGGAGCCGACATTCAGCTTCTGGCGGGGCTACCTCGAGCGTTTCGGCAAGCCTAATGCGATTTATGTTGATAAATTCAGCACTTATTCGATGAACCACCAGCTGGCCAAAGAGAATCCCGATACCCTGACCCAGTTCGAACGGGCCATGAAAGAATTGAATGTCGGCATCATCCACGCCCATAGTCCGCAAGCCAAGGGCCGAGTTGAAAAACTGTTTGGAACATTACAGGACAGGCTGATCAAGGAATTGCGATTAAACAATATTTTCACCATTAAAGAGGCTAATGAATTTCTGGAAAAAGTGTTCCTGCCGAAATTCAACGCCAGGTTTATGGTTGAGCCGAGGAGCCAGGCTAATCTGCATAAAAAATTAAATGAACAGGAAAAGAAAAAACTGGATTCTATTTTCTCGAGGCAGTACCGGAAAGTCGTTATGAACGATTTCACCGTCAGCCACCAGAAACATTGCTATCAGCTGGAAAAGATCCAGCCGGTGACAATCTGCAAGCAAGATAGAGTTACCGTGGAAGAGCGGATGGATAAATCTATCCAATTCAGGCTTCGGGGCAAATATCTTAATTACCGACTATTACCGGAGAAACCAAAGAAAATCAGCAGCGCCAAAAACAACTTGCAGTGGGTCATTCCTAAATCAACCGCCCACGTACCGCCGGCCAACCACCCTTGGCGCCAAACCGCCAATATGGAATACCTTAAAAAACTAACTAAAGTGTCCGAGTAGGACATTTCTAAAAAACGCCAAATAGGACATTTCTAAAAAACCTTGACATTTTCC
>Ga0210004_1001818_pt1 | contig 12348 bp, 12 predicted proteins | sample CryGey13umfilter_FD_185450 | JGI IMG/M metagenome (GOLD analysis project Ga0210004, IMG submission 185450) | Groundwater microbial communities from aquifer in Utah, USA - Crystal Geyser 4/8/14 3 um filter (SPAdes) (version 3) | ecosystem: Environmental > Aquatic > Deep subsurface > Groundwater...
CGAACTTGAATCCGCCACCTAATTCCTCGGCGGTGCGTGGGTTTTGCTACAATCGCGCCCTCTTCGAATTTAAGTAAAAGCGAGCGAGACGGATGCAATGCAAGGCGCACGGCGCGCAGGAACCGCAATGCACTGAAGTGCATGAGGATTCCGAGCACCGCGCAACGCCGCAGTGCGCCGTCGCAGCCGCTTTTCAAGGAATCAACGTATGACCCGCAAAATACTCGTCACATCCGCCCTGCCCTACGCCAACGGCAGTATCCACCTCGGCCATCTGGTCGAGTACATCCAGACCGACATCTGGGTGCGTTTCCAGAAGATGCGCGGCAACACCTGCCACTACGTCTGCGCCGACGACACCCACGGCACCCCCATCATGCTGCGCGCCGGCAACGAAGGCATTACGCCTGAACACTTGATCGCCCGCGTGTGGCAGGAGCATTTTGACGACTTCAGCGCGTTCCATATCGCGTTCGACAACTACGGCTCGACCAACTCCAGCGAAACAAAGGAATTTGCCCAAGGAATCTACCGCACCCTGAAGGCGAACGGCCTGATCGAGGTACGCTCCATCGAGCAGTTCTACGACCCGGTGAAGAACATGTTCCTGCCGGATCGCTTCATCAAGGGCGAATGTCCGAAGTGTCACGCCAAGGACCAGTACGGCGACAACTGCGAAGTGTGCGGCGCGGCCTATGCCCCCACCGAACTCATCAACCCGTATTCCGCCGTGTCCGGCGCCAAACCGGAACTGCGCAACTCCGATCACTACTTCTTCAAACTTTCCGCCGAGAGCTGCCAACAGTTCCTGCGCCAATGGACGCGCGGCGGCTCGCTGCAACCGGAGGCCGCGAACAAGATGCAGGAGTGGCTGGGTGCCGAGGGCGAGAACAAGCTGACCGACTGGGACATCTCGCGCGACGCACCCTATTTCGGCTTCGAGATTCCCGATGCGCCCGGCAAATATTTCTACGTCTGGCTGGATGCGCCGGTGGGGTACATGGGGAGCTTCAAGCAACTATGCGCCAAAAGCGCCCTCACCCCAACCCTCTCCCACGGGGAGAGGGAGCAATCGCTCCCCTCGCCCACCGGGAGAGGGGCTGGGGGTGAGGGAACGCCCTTGGACTTCGACGACTACTGGAAACAAGGCGCCGACACCGAGCTATACCATTTCATCGGAAAAGATATTTTGTACTTCCACGCGCTGTTCTGGCCGGCGATGCTGCAGCACGCCGGTTTCCGCACGCCGACTAAACTGTTCGCGCACGGCTTCCTCACCGTGAACGGCGAGAAGATGAGCAAATCGCGCGGCACCTTCATCACCGCGAAGAGCTACATCGACCACATCAAAAACACCGAATACCTGCGCTACTACTACGCCGCCAAGCTGAACGGCAGCATGGAAGACATCGACCTCAACCTTGAGGATTTTGTGGCCAAGGTGAACAGCGACCTAATCGGCAAGTACATCAACATTGCGAGCCGGTGTGCGGGGTTCATCAGCAAAAAGTTCGACGGCAAGCTAGGCGATTGCGATGCCGCTGCCCGCGCGGAATTCAAGACTGCATTCGACAGCAACGAGATCGCCCGTTGCTTCGAGGAACGTGACTACGCACGCGCCCTGCGCGAAATCATGCGTCTGGCCGACGTAGCGAACCAGTACATCGCCGAGAAGGCGCCGTGGACGATGGCGAAGCAGGAAGGCAAAGAGGCCGATCTGCATGAAGTGTGTTCCACCGCGCTGACCCTGTTCCGCGACCTGACGCTGTACCTGAAACCCGTGCTGCCGGAACTGGCTGCGCAGGTCGAGAGTTTCCTCAATATTGCCCCGCTGGCATGGAGTGGCACATGGCAGCCGCTCCCTGCCGGCCACACCATCAACACCTATCAACATCTGGCGACACGTCTCGACCCCAAACTGATCGAAGCCATGGTCGCCGCCAACCAAGAAAGCCTGAAACCCATGACCGATACCCATTCCGAGACCCGCCACGCCGAACACCAGCAGAACACTCCCTCACCCCAACCCTCTCCCGGGGGGAGAGGGAGCGAACGTGAAGGGCACTCTCCGACTCTGGACCCCATCGCCGAGACCATCAACATCGACGACTTCAGCAAGATCGACTTGCGCGTGGCGCGCATCGTCAACGCCGAGCATGTGGAAACCGCTAACAAACTGTTGAAGCTGACTTTGGATATTGGCGAAGAAAATCCGCGCACCGTGTTTGCAGGCATCAAGTCGGCTTACGATCCGGAGAAACTGAAAGGCCGCATGACGGTGATGGTGGCCAACCTCGCGCCGCGCAAGATGAAGTTCGGCCTGAGCGAAGGCATGGTGTTGGCGGCTTCCGGCGAGACACCGGGCTTGTTCATCCTGTCGCCGGACGACGGTGCACAGCCTGGCATGCGCATCAAGTAAGTGCGCCGTCATTCCCGCGCAGGCGGGAATCCAAATGGTCGAATATTCCCCGCGCAAGCGGGACAACATCAAGGGTTCGTCACACCGGCGCAGGCCGGTGTCTAGTTGAATAAATGCACTGGATTCCGGCCTTCGCCGGAATGACGGAGTTGTTTCACTCACCGGAGCTCGACATGGACTACGACATCCTCATCATTGGCTCCGGCCCCGCCGGTCAGCATGCGGCGTGGCAGGCGGCGCGCATGGGCAAGCGCGCGGCGATCATCGAGCGCAAGCCGAAGATCGGCGGCGCGGGTTTGCAGACCGGCACCATCCCGAGCAAGGCGATGCGCGAAGTGGCGTATCTGCTGTCGCGTTCCGGTGGCATGCGTTCCGCGCTGGCACCGGACAGCCGCAGCCGTCACGGCCTGCTGGCCGACGCGGTGCGCCGCAAGGAAGGCGTAATCGCGCAGCAGGAGTCGGTCATCCTGCAACGCCTGCTGAAGCACGGTGTGGCGCTGATCCCCGGCGAAGCGTCGTTCGTCGATGCGCACACGCTGCAGGTCGCCGATGCATCCGGCAACACGCGCACCCTCTCGGCACAAATCATCCTGCTCGCTGCCGGTTCGCGCCCGCGCCGCCCGGCCGACATCCCCTTCGACAAGAAGACGGTGCTCGACTCCACTTCCATCCTCAATCTGCGCCATTTGCCCGACAGCCTGCTGGTGGTTGGCGGCGGGGTGATCGCGTGCGAATTCGTTTCCATCTTCGCCGCGCTCGGTGTGCATGTCTCGGTGGTCGATAGCCACAAGCAACTGCTCGACTACCTGAGCGAAGACGTGGTGGGCGTGCTGGCCGACAGCTTCCTCGCCATGGGCGTGGACTTCCACATGGAAGAACGCGTGGCCGCGATCACACGCGAAAACAACGGCGTCGTCACGCGACTGGAAAGCGGCAAGGAATTCCGCACCGACGCCGTGCTGTTCGCGCAGGGCCGCGAACCGAACAGCACAGGCATGAAAGTGGAACAGGCCGGCATCGCACTGGATAAGGGCTGGGTCACCGTCAACGCGCAGTTCCAGACCAGCGTGCCGCACATCTACGCGGTGGGCGATCTGATCGGTCGTCCCGCGCTGGCCTCCACCGGCATGGAGCAGGGACGCAGCGCCGTGCTGCACGCCTTCGGCGGCACGGAACAACAGTCAGCCGAGAACCTGCCGATGGCGGTTTATACGATTCCCGAGATTTCCTACGTCGGCAAGACCGAGAAGGAAGTGCAGCAGGAAAACATTCCCTACGTCGTCGGCCGCGCCTTTTTCAAACACAGCGCGCGCGGCCAGATCATCGGCGACGCGCACGGGCTGCTGAAACTGGTGGTGGATGCGCGCACGGAAAAGATACTGGGCGTGCATATCGTCGGCGAACAAGCCAGCGAACTGGTGCACATCGGCCAGCTGGTGATGAACCTGAACGGCACGGTGCGCGACCTGATCAGCAACGTGTTCAACTACCCGACGCTGGCAGAGTGCTATAAGCTGGCGGCGCTGGATTGCACGCATCAGCTGGAGCGGCGCACCACAAGTTAACGCATCACCACCCCATTCCCCTCTCCCCACGGGAGAGGGTTAGGGTGAGGGAACGCACTCGGGAACAACCACCCTCACCCCAGCCCTCTCCCACAGGGCGAGGGAGAAAAACCAGAAAGGCGCATATGACTAAGTTACTCGGCTTGCTCTTCCTCCTCCCCGCCCTCGCTTGCGCGGTACCTTTCAACATCGAGAACATCGCCCCCGGCGTGTACGTCCATCGCGGCGAACACAAAGACCTCTCCGGCCATTACGGCGGCGACATCTGCAACACCAGCTTCATCGTCGGCAGCAAGGGCGTGGCCGTGATCGACACCGGCGGCTCCCCGGCCGTGGGGGCTCAACTGCGCAAGGCGATACGCAAAGTCACCCGGTTGCCCATCCTTTACGTCATCACCACCCACGTCCACCCCGACCACGCGCTGGGCAGCGCCGCGTTCAAGCAGGACAAGCCGGTGTTTGTCGGACACGACAAACTGGCGAACGAGATGGCACTGCGCAAGGAAGTCTATCTGCGCAACCAGGCCGAATGGGTCGGCAAGGATGCCAAAGGCAGCGAACTGATCCCGCCCGATCTACCGGTCGCCACCACACACGAACTCGACATCGGCGGCCGCACGCTGCGCCTCACCGCCCACCCCGTCGCGCACAGCCCTTCCGATCTCTCCGTACAGGACAGCGTCAGCAACATTCTGTGGACCGGCGACCTGCTGTTCATCGAACGCGCGCCCTCAGTGGATGGCGACATCTCCTCCTGGCTCACCGTCATCGAACAACTGCGCAGCGTCAACGCGCCCCGCGTCGTGCCCGGACACGGCCCGGTCACCACGAACGGCGGCGTTGCACTGGATGATGAGAAGCGCTATCTGGCGACTTTATTGGCTGATGTACGGGCAGCGATCAAACGCGGCGACAGCATGGAAGAGACGATTGAGACTGCGGCGCAATCGGAAAAGGACAAGTGGCTGCTGTTCGACAGCACCAACCGGCGCAACATCGCACGGGTGTTTCCGATGCTGGAGTGGGAGTAGTAAAGTGGGGGCAGGTTCAGGCCATCAACGAACACCCGCCCCAGCTCCCGGACTATAAGTCGCCCTTGCTCGCCGCCACCATCATGTCTTTCATGGCAGCCATGACCTTCTCGGCGCTCTTGCGCGTATCTTTCGGCATCGCTTTGATCAGCTTGAGGTCCATCATCATGGAGATGACCCAGCGCTTGCCCTTCGCATCTTCGATCATGGCGATGCGGCAGGGCATGAAGGCGATCATCAACGGGTCGGCGGCGAGCATCTTGTTGGCGGTGAGGCCGTCGCAGAAGTTGAATATCTCCGCGCGTTTGGCCGGTTGGCCGGTGAGCGCTTCGATCTCTTTGTAAAGCGCGTTCGCGCCGACGAATTTCAGATTGTGCTGGTTGGCGCGCAGCTTGAGCGATTCCACAGCGTCATCGAAACTGACGTCGTCCTGAATCTGGATGCGCGCAATCTGCAGCTTGACGTTGGTGTAGGTCAGTGCATTTTCAGCGACCGCAAGTTGAGTGCAGGCCAGCAGCAGGATGGTGAGCAGGGTTTGGAGTTTTTTCATGTTGCTTCCTTTTCGAAAAGTCCGTCATTCCGGCCTGCGCCGGAATGACAAGATAGTTATTCGAGCGCCATCTTCAGACCATGCCCGGATTGCCTGCCATACCCTTGAGCTTGGGTACGTTAGGCTTGGTTATTTTGACGACTTTTTCGTTGCGCAGATGCCGCGCGACCAGATCCCAGATCGGCTCGCCGCCCTTGTCCCGTGCCGCTTCTGACACCGGCGCCCATCCCGCCACTTTGTAAATCTTGTCCGCATCCAGCGGTTTCCCGTTGAGCCGCATCTCCTGAATGCGCTTGCCCATCGCAGCACCCGGTTCGCAGGTGTATTCCAGCCCGCCCACGCGCACCATGTCGCCGCCTTGCTGGTAATAGGGATCAGGATTGAACAGGTTGTCGCACACGTCTTCCAGCACGTTCTTGATCTGCGCGCCGCTCATCTCGGTGAGTGTGGTGAACGGATAGGTGATGGCTGTTTGATTCAGCACATCCTCCAGGGTGATGGCCGAACCCGGCAGCAAGGAAGTGCCCCAGCGGAATCCCGGCGAGAAGGCGATTGGCGCGTCTTTCTCTTTCATCAGCGCGTCGAGCAGCAACTGGTCGAAACTGCCGTTGAAATTGCCACGGCGATACAGCAGGCCGTCGGTCGTCGCCAGTTTTTCGGTGAGCCGGCTTTCGTAGGGTGCGCGGTGTTTTTGCAGCAACGCGGCCATGTCCGCATCCGCCGCCAGCAGATTGGAGAACACCGGCAACAACTTGTAGCGGAAGCTCGCCACCTTGCCGGCCTTCACGTCGAAATCCAGCACGCCGAGGAACTTGCCGTTGGAGCCGGCGTTGGTCACCAGCGTGGTGCCACCACGATTCTTCACCGGGACGGGCGCGGGAATGCCATCGTGTGTATGCCCGCCCAGAATGGCGTCCAGTCCGCTGACGCGCGAGGCCAGTTTGAGATCGACATCCATGCCGTTGTGCGACAACAGCACCACGACCTGCGCGCCCTTGCCGCGCGCCTCGTCGATGGTGAGCTGGAGATTCTCTTCCTGGATGCCATAAGACCAATCCGGCACGAAATAACGCGGATTGGCGATGGTGCTGTAGGGGAACGCCTGGCCGATGATGGCCACCGGGATGCCGTTCATTTCCTTGATGACGTAAGGCTTGAACACGGGGTCGCCAAAGTCGGTGGTCTTGACGTTCTGCGCAACGATGTCCATCTTGCCTTGCAGTAATTTCTCTTCGATCTCTTTGATGCGCTCCGCGCCATAGGTGCATTCCCAGTGCATGGTCATCACATCCACGCCCAGTTGCAAACACGCCTCGACCATATCCTGGCCCTTGCTCCACAGCGCCTGTCCGGTGCCCTGCCAGGTATCGCCACCGTCCAGCAACAAGGAGCCGGGGCGGGAGGCGCGTATCTGTTTGACCAGCGTCGCCAGATGCGCAAAACCGCCCACTTTGCCGTAGTGCCGCGCCGCCTCGACATAATCGAGACTGGTGTAGGCATGCGCCTGTGGAGAGCCCGGTTTCACCCCGAAGTACTTAAGCAGCGCCTTGCCCACCAGATGCGGCGGTCGTCCGCTCATCGCTCCCACACCCAGATTGATTTCCGGCTCGCGGAAGAACAGCGGATTCAGTTGCGCGTGCGTATCGGTGATGTGCAACAGGCTGACGTTGCCGTGCCGGGGCAGGTCGTACATGCGCGCCGCATCCATGGCCGCATAGGTTTCGTTGCTGTGCAACACGAAGCCGCCGGCCGAGGCGATGGCCAACATTTGAAGGAATTCGCGCCGATTCATGCCCATGTTGGGCTCCTTTGTGGAAAGACGATTGAAGTGGAGAACACCGAACCGTCCCTCCGCGAACGGGAGGGACGACTCAATGCAGGTTACTTGTTGACGCCGGATTCCGGATCAAGCAGCAGTGCCACCAGGTCCTTGATCTGCGCTTCGGTCAAAATACCCATGTGGCCAAAACGCGGCATGTTGGCGCAGGCATTCATCGCCTTGGCGTTGTAGATACGCCCGTAGGTGTAGCGCTGGACATCTTCCCCGGTGCCGCGCGTCTTGCCATAGTTGCGCAGGCTGGGGCCGATGGTGCCGTAGGCGATTTCCTTGCCCGACAATTGATGGCAGTTGTAGCAGTTGCCGCCGGCAGGATCTTCCGCCTTGTCGCTCCAGGTCATCCCTTTGCCGCTCTGCGCCAGCTTCTCGCCCGCTTGCCAGTCGCCCATGTATTGGCCATCTGCGGGCCACTTGATCGCTGCGGTTTCTGCCGCCTCCAGCTTCGCTTTCAGCTTCGTGGGCGGGTTGTCCACGTATTTGCTGCACGCCGCCTGCAACGCATCCTGATTCACGCGCGTCGCCTTGGCGATTCCCTTGTCGAGGAAATCGCGTTTGACAATCATGGCGGTCTTCGCATCCAGGCCCGATGCGACCTTTTCTGCCTGAGCGGGCGCTGCAAGCAAAGCGAGTGAGGCGGAAACGGCAATGCTCATTATCAATTTTGAGTTCATGTTTTTATCTCCTAGCGTTTCAGACCTGGGCCCACATACTCTGCACCGTTCGCACTGACCGCGAGGTACGTGGTGAGTGCAATCGTTGCCTCGGAAGCGAACTTGGGTTCAGGGAAGCGTTGTTGACGGAAGCAGTCGTTCAAGCGCCATTGGAAGGAACGGGTCAGACCCTGCGAGACGCGATAGGCCGGCCAGCCGGTATAGGCGATCTGCGCATCTTTCTTGTTGCTGCGCATATTCGGCAGGTCCTGCATGCGGATCCGCACACCGCTGGTGGCATGGCAGGTCGAGCAGCCGAAATCATATGGTCCCGCGCGGTAGTTGAAGATGCGCTTGCCGATCTCGTAGGACTCCTTGACTTTGGGGTGTTTGGTCGAGACTTTCATCTTCACACCCTTGGACTGCCCCACCACATAGGTGGCCAGCGAGGAGATATCCGAAGCCTTCTTGGCTGAAGCAAAAGGTTTGGCGGTGATCTCTTCTTCCGGGATGCCTTGCAGGGTCGTCATGCAAGTCAACAGGCGCGACTCCAGATCCTGCACCCTGCGCGTGTCCTTGAAATACTTCGGCAATTCGGCGTAGGCACCTTTGACCACTCCGGCCCCCTTGCCCAAGTTGCATTTTTCCAGACTGGCCATCTTTGGCCCGCCCGGTTTTTTCCACAACTCCTCGCCGCGCATCTCGTCAAACTCGGCGGGATTGCCGTCACTGATCATCTCGCGGTACTGCTCGATCCGCTCCGAGTCGGTGACCGCGCTCTCTGCCGCGACCGCCGCAAAGCTCATCGACAGTGCCAGCACCATAAATGCCTGATGTATCTGCTTGTTCTTCATTTGATCTCCCTGATAAAAAATGGCCATGCTGCGCATAGCCAATTCGTTGTGTCGTCGTTCTAGCCGGTGATCGTCGCCTCGTCTGCTCGATTGTCGCCTTTGTTATCGACCCAGCTGACCGTGACTTTCTCCCCTGCGCTGCCTCCCTTGAAACGGAACATCAGGTAGGGATTCTTCGACACCGACTGGCCAAACTGCGCCTCCAGCACGGTGCGCCCCTGGTACTGCGCTTTGACTTCGGTGATGAACCAGGCTGGCACCAGGGTGCCGTCCGCTTCCTTGCGCAGGCCGGTTTCCATCTCGTGTTGCATCAGAATCTTGACTTCAGTGACGCCCTCTTTGACAGCAGCGCGAATCTTCATTGGGTTGCCCATTTTTTCATCCTTATCCGAGTGAGTGAGTGTCCGTAACGGTCAGCCGCCGCAACCGCCCGCGGTGACTTTGACTTCCTTCGCGGTGCGGTAAAACTTGCCGTCAGCTTTCACCAATGCAACCACATTGGCGGTTTTCCCCATCTTGACGCGTGTCGTCACCATCGCTTCGGTACCTTGCGGAATGGTAAAGACTGCTGCCAGCACATTCGGGTTCTTATCCACCATGATGGAAATCTGCTCGACATTGGTCAGCGAACTCGAAACCGTGACCGGAACGACTGCGCCGTTCTCCGCGATTTCCGGAACAGTCAGTTGGATAAACACGGAATTGTCCTCCGGGCTGGTCGCCCCCAACGAACCCAGCGCCTCGTCCATCGCCTTTGAGGTGAAAGCCGGTTTGTTCCACTCCGCCAGTGCATCGCCCGGACGGAACAGACTCACCCCGCCGAACAAGGCCAGCAACCCCATGCCGCCGCCCGTCGTGATCGCCCTTCGACGTCCCAGATCAATTTCTTTGCTCATCGATATCTCCCTTTATGGTTTCAGTTTGAAAACAATAACCGTGCGCCCATCCCACCCAACAATTGACAACTGAATTCGGACTGCTCAAAGCACCCTGATTTTTGTCAACGGGCGAACGTTAAGTCTGACTGTTTTACTTTGTCAATCCTCCCAATTTGCACCGTCAGGCGCCAACCGGGTCAATCAAGCAGGCCGTTTCAGGGCGGATGCAGCCTCACCCTCAAGCATGGCGGGCTTCTCGGTGCGGGAAGCGCGCGCCGGGGAATGGACAAAAAATGGCGAAACAATGGGTCATGCCGCCGCACCTCATACCCTGACATAGTCCCACCCCTGATGCAGGCGCTTTTCGATCTCCTCAACAGCCGATTCGGCAATTCCCGAATGCGGCAAAAGTTTCACGATGACGCCCTGTTTCTCCAGCTTGCTGATCGTCTGTTGGCACGCCACAAAATCCAGATTCGGGTATTTTGCTTTCATCAAAGCGATCCGCTTGCCAAAAGGCGATACATCGGCTCTCAACAAATCCATACCGTCACCATTGGCGATGATTTCAACCTTAACGTTTCGATTTTCGAGCTGATACGATTTCAGCATATCTTCCGTCTCGTCCAGCGCCGTCTTGAGCCTGACCGGATTGGAATTGCTGACATGAACAATGAGGTTGCCTGACTTTTCGATTGCCCCGCTGCGTTGCGACATCTCGAACAAGTGCGCCAGTTTGGGATCGCCCATGGACTGGGAACCCGCGAACATCATCCAGCCCGCCCCCCAGCCCAGCAACATCATCATCATGCACGTCGCCAGTCTGGGCATACTTTGCAGACAAGAAATTCGCCATGCGCCCGGCTTTTTGACAGGTGCCATCTTGACGGCTGGCGGCTGGTGGTAGGCATGCAGAACCATTTCCTTCAGACCGCGCAGTTCGCACACGCGCTCTTTCAACGTTTCGTCTTGCGCAATCACACTGAATATTTTCTCTGCCTCACCCCGCACCAGCTCGCCGTCAACAAACGAGTTCAGCAGCTCATCCGATATATTTTGAGTGTTCATCACATAACCCTCCTGATTGGATGGACCTGCGCCGACTGTTGCGGCGCAAATTCCTTCAATAGCGTCTTTAACGCCTGCCGTGCACGGCATAAACGGCTCATGACCGTCCCGATCGGGATAGACAATATCTGCGCAACTTCGACATATGGAAAACCCTCCAGATCCACCAGTGTCAGCACTTGACGCTGCCCCATGGGTAGCCGGGCAATTGCGCCGCGCACGCCAGACACGATCTGCGACTGGGAGTGGTCATCTTCCGGCGTAATTTGGGTGGCACAACGGTAATCCTCCAGCTCATCGATATCTTCCATCTCTTTGTGCTGTCGAAAATGGTCGCGCCAACAGTTGGCCATGATGCTGAATGCCCAGCCATTCAATAACGCGGGGTCGCGCAATTGGCGGGAATTCTTCAACACCTTGAGCAGCGTTTCCTGAACCAGATCATCCGCCAGCGCCGCATTGTGACTCCAGGAAAAGGCTACCCGGTATAGCTTTGGCCGGATTTGCTCCAATTGTCCCTGGAAGGCATCCGCGCCCGCACTGCAGAATATGGAAAGGATTTTCATCTTCATGCCACACCTTATCAGGTTCAACTTTCGGTTAATCAGCGCAGGTAAGACGGGTTAGCAGGCCGGAATATTCCATTTATTTTCGCCGGATGCAAAAAATAAAGTTATCGGAATAAACGCCCTTCTCCCGTCGTCTTTCTCACGCAACACACTTGAAACACCTCGATTCAGAAATTTTGAGAAGCACCCGAAACAATCATTCGTCCCGCTCATGGCGGATTGTCATTTAACCCCGGAGAACACAATGCAAATAAACCCCGCGTCATCAATCCCCCACAACCCATCCCATCCAGGAGACAAGCGATGCTAACTAATTTCCGATCTATGTTCTTCTTCATTTTCGCTTTTATTGGCATGGCGACTGCCACGCCAGTCGTGTCGGCAGCCGAAACATCTTTGGCTGACTACCAATATGTCCTTCACATCAGCGATATGGATCCATCCAAACAGGAGCTTATTCTGAACAATGCCTCCAATCTGCTGGACGCTTACCCCCCCGGCGCGGTGGAAATTGAGATCGTTGCCTATGGGCCGGGCTTGCGTCTGATGTTTGCCAACAACGTCCATGCACAGCGCATTGATTCACTTTCCCAGAGCGGCGTGAAATTCTCGGCGTGCGGCAATACGCTCAATGCCATGACGAAACAGCTTGGCTATGAGCCGAAGCTCAATCCCGACGCCAAGGTGGTGCCGGGCGGCATCGTGCGCATCGGCGAGCTGGTCAAGCGGGGATACATCTACGTCAAACCCTGACCCACGCCGAGTTAAACAATTTTTCGATTTTCATGGGGCGAGCCCTGTTCGACTGATGCAACCATCATTTATTGAGGGGCGGTTTCAAGTACCAAGTGCAAATAACGCAGCATGATGCTGCCTATAGTCAAATGCGTCCGGCGTGAACAATTGCGCGGGGCATTTGAAGCCAAG
>Ga0210004_1001820_pt1 | contig 12321 bp, 9 predicted proteins | sample CryGey13umfilter_FD_185450 | JGI IMG/M metagenome (GOLD analysis project Ga0210004, IMG submission 185450) | Groundwater microbial communities from aquifer in Utah, USA - Crystal Geyser 4/8/14 3 um filter (SPAdes) (version 3) | ecosystem: Environmental > Aquatic > Deep subsurface > Groundwater...
GGCGGCAATGGTTTCATCGGTTCTCATCTGGTGGATGTCTTGTTGCGTGCAGGTCATAAGGTGCGCGTGTTTGACCGCAGTCCAGAATTATTTCGTCCCCCTTTGCCAGAGGTGGAATATCGTCTGCATCATTTCGATGATTCTGCGGCGATGGCCGAGGCTCTGGAAGGGGTTGATGTTGTTTTTCATTTGCTCAGCACGTCTGTTCCATCAACCTCCAATCTTGATCCCGTTGCAGACATCCAAAGTAATTTGGTTGGTACGGTTAAGCTTTTGCAATTGATGCAACAAAAGGGCATCACCAAGATCGTCTATCTGTCGTCAGGCGGAACGGTTTATGGTATCCCCGAGACGGTTCCTATTTCGGAGAGGCATCCGCTACAACCGATTTGTTCCTATGGCGTGGTGAAGGTGGCGATTGAAAATTACCTTTTGATGTTTCAAAGGCTGTATGGATTGCGCCCTGTCATTTTGCGCCCCTCTAATCCTTACGGTGAGCGGCAAGGTCACGGTGGTGTGCAGGGTGTGATTGGTACGTTCCTGCGCAAAGTTGAGGCATCTGAAAAAATAGAGATATGGGGTGATGGGGCGATCGTCAGAGACTTTATCCACGTGTCTGATATGGCGGAACTGTGTCTGAAGGTGGTGGAGCAAGATGCTTGCGGCATTTTCAACGCGGGGAGTGGTGAGGGGCATTCGATCTTGGAAATATTAGGCGCGGTTGAGCGTGTGACTGGTAAGAAGATAGCCCCCGTGTTTAAACCTCCCCGTAATTTTGATGTGCCCAAAGTGATACTGGACGTTACACATGCGACAAAGGTGTTCGCTTGGCAGCCCCGCGTTGATTTGGATGAGGGTGTGGCTCGGACTTGGCGTTGGATGACTGAGACCTCTTTAGGAAAGTGAGAGGTTATTAGAGTTTTCTCTAATTGCAGAGACGGCTATGAAAGTTAACTTTTTGATTGGCGGAGCGCAGAAGGGGGGCACGACAACGTTAGACTCTTGTTTGAGAGCGCATCCTTCGGTGGGAATGGCAAAACAGAAAGAGGTGTACTTTTTCGACAATGACGCTCGTTTTCGCGGAGTTACTGAAGTTGATTATGATGCTTATCACTCTGCCTTCAGTCCTGAGTTTTCGGGGCGATTGCTTGGTGAGGCCACACCGATCTATATGTATTGGTATGCCGCACCTCGAAGGGTATGGGAGTACAACCCCGCGATGAAGTGGATTCTTGTTTTGCGTAATCCGATTGAAAGAGCTTATTCACACTGGAATATGGAATGATCAAGGGGAACGGAATCTTTACCATTCTTTGAGGCGATTAAGTGCGAAAGAGAGCGATGCCGCGAGGCGCTACCTGTGCAACATAGAATCTATTCGTATGTGGACAGGGGGTTTTATGTGGAACAAATTTGGAGGATATGGAATTATTTTCCAGTAGAGCAGACTCTATTCTTAAAGAGTGAGGATTTGCGTGATACACCAAGTGATACGCTGGTAAAAATAGCCACCTTCTTGGATATTGATCCTCACTACCCCCGGTGTCCGACTACCTAAACATAAATGAAAAGATGCATGTTGGGAGCTATAACTCGGCGCAAACACAAGACGAACGTGAGTACCTAAGGGGCATCTATCATGTTGGAGTTCGCGAGCTTGAGGAGTTGTTAGGTTGGAATTGTAGTGACTGGCTTGTGTGAGAAGAGAAAAGCGAATCAAGCTCAAGTTTGCTAGACAGATAGTTGTATGAATATTGATATACGGAAGCAATAATGTGACTATAGGAAAAAGAATTGTTGTTGTTCTCGGAATGCACCGCAGTGGCACCAGTGTGATTACGCGCGGGTTGCAGGTGTTGGGCGTTGATTTGGGCGATAAGTTGATGGGCGGCATTCCCGGCAATAACGAGAAAGGTTTCTGGGAAGATGCAGAGATCAATGATTTCAATAATTCTCTGTTGTTGAAGTTGGGGTCGGGTTGGGATCGGTTGAATGCGCTTGATGAGGTTGCCTTGCTGGGGGCTGAGTTCGCTCAAAAGCGCAATCAAGCTTTGAATTTGCTACGCGGCAAGCTGAGCTCGGATTCGATCTTTGCATTCAAGAATCCCCGCACGGCGATTCTGCTGCCGTTCTGGCAAGTGATTTTCAATGATTTGGATTTGTCGGTGAGTTATCTGGTTGCGGTGCGCAATCCGATGGAGGTTGCCGAGTCTTTGCATCGTCGCGATGGCATTTCCTTGCTCAAGGGGTTGTTGCTGTGGGTGAAGTATTCGCTTGCGGCTGTTCGCGGTACGCAAGGTGCGCGGCGGGTATTCGTTGCTTATGCGGCAGTGATGCAAGAGCCACGTTTGCAATTAAAACGGATATCGCAGGCGCTTGATCTTTCTGACCCAGAGTTGAATCAGCAAGGGTTGTTTGAATATGTCGAGGAGTTCTTGAGTCCTGAGCTTAGGCATAACATTTCTGCGGTGGATGCGCTGTTGGCACCCGGGCAGATTCCTCCGTTCGTGAGCGATCTTTATCGCTTTTTGTTGCAATTGGCGAGCGATAAATACGCGCCTAATGGCGAAGAGATGAATCGTGCGTGGCCAACTATCGAGAAGCACTATGCGGACTTTGTGCCGTTACTCAATCAGTTCGATCTGTTGGAGCATGGAGCGGTAGCAGGGCAATCCAACGAGGGGCAGAATCTCGATGTTTCGCCGACAATGGTGCAGCAAGCGCGGCAGCCACAGTTCAGGACTCTGCGCTCGTTCATCGATCACCTGGGCACTGTCTATGCGGATTTCACCAAGTATATTTATAGCTGGAACCTGGAAAGTATCCAGGCAGGCAGTCGCTTGCAGACTGAGGCAGGGCGCATGGTGGTGAGTGGCTGGGTCATGGGGAACGCGCCGTCCGCTGTGCATATTGCGATGCGTCAGGACGGTGTCACGCGATGCTATCCGTTGAATGTGGAAAGGCCGGATGTGGTGCAGGCGCTGATGAATGAGAATCCGGCGGGTGCGATGAGCCGGTTTTGCGGTTTCAGCTATGCGATGAAATCGGATACCGCGTTTGACATTGGTTTCGAGGTTGAGGGCTGGATTTTCTGGTTGTATAGCGGTGAGCCGGTCGCGGGTTTGCAGACAGGTTGATCGGAAAACGCCTCGAAATAGTCGCCCCAGTCATAACCCATCCGAAACCCGCATCAGATCAACGTGGCGCTCGCCAGGTTTCGGCTGTTTTGGACAGCAGTGGATTGATTCATATCCCGGAGCGTACACAAGGTGAGCAGAAGTGGAAATGGAAATAAATAAGGAACGTTGGGGATGGACTCTGGTGGAGGCCAAGCTTGGGCGAAGTGCCGGGCGTAGTCGGGTTCGCCTGCGAGGGAAACACTTTGCTGGTACTGCGGATGTTTTCGAAATCTTGCTGCCTGTTCTGCTCAGTGGACGTGTTCACGAATTGGCTTGGTTGCCTGAGGATACAAGCGGATTGTTAATTTCACTTTCCAGTGGCGACGCACTGTCTGTATCCATGTTCATGTTCAGGCGGGTGGGGTTTTTTGAACGTGTCTGGCGTATGGCAAACCGGGTCAATGGTACGTTCCGCCGACTTTCTGCCATACAGCGTGAGAAGGTGGGGATCACCTATTGGAAGATGTTTTTTAATTTGTCGGATTCGTATCGCTTGGCCACCCGCTTGCGGGAGAACATCCCTTATTCAATTTGGCTGGAGCGATTCGATGAACTCGATGTGAACGATGAACGGTTGATCGGGAAGCACATCTCGCGCTTCACATATCCGCTTCATTTCAATGTGCTGGTGGTGGCCGATGGCTCCGCACCTGATTCTGTTCAAAAGACTCTGGCATCACTCGGCGCTCAGATATATCGCGATTTTGCCTGTGTCGTGGTGGATGCAGAATCAGCAACCAACACGGTGAGCGATGGCGTGAATGGTGCAGGGGCAGAGGTGACACGCATCGCGCAAAAACAGATGGCCGCATGGCTGGAACAGGTCAACCCCTCGCTTGCAAACGATAAGGCCCATGAATGGGTGATTATCCTGCAAGCTGGGGATGTGCTCGCACCGCATGCGTTGTACTGGCTCGCCAGCGAGGTAATTGCGAGGCCAGATGCAGCGATCATCTATGCAGACGATGATGAGCTGGATGCGAGCGGCCAACGCTGTAGACCCAGATTTAAACCGGATTGGTCCATGGCGCATCTGCGCGCCACCAACTTTGTCGGGGATGCTGTGGCGTTACGTGGAGATGTGGTGGCCAGTGCGGGGGGCTTGGATCTCGATTGTTTCCGGTATGGCAACTATGACCTGTTGCTCAGGATGGTGGATCGGCTCGGAGAAGGCGGGGAAAATAAAATCGTTCACATACCGGCGGTGTTGCTGCACATGAGGGATGATGAAAACGCAACCAAGGAAACACTGGAATGGGAGATGAGCGCCTTGCGAAACCATTTGGCACGAAACGGTGTGGTCGATAGCGCAACTGAAACTTTGGCGGGATGCTGGCGGGTGCACTACGATCTGCCGGAGGTGCCGCCGCTGGTGAGCATCATCGTGCCGACGCGAGACAGGCTGGAGCTGATACAACGCTGTCTGGAGAGTGTGCTGGAGAAGACGGTTTACCCGCGTTACGAGATCCTGGTGGTGGACAATCAAAGTGCTGAGCCGGAGGTGCTGGCGTTCCTCGACCGTATGGACAGGCACGAAAAGGTGCGCGTACTGCGTTATGACCAGCCGTTCAATTTTTCCGCGATGAACAACATGGCGGTGGAGCAGGCGAAGGGCGAGGTGGTATGCCTGCTCAACAACGATACCGAAGTGATCTCAGCTGACTGGCTCGATGAGATGGTGGGCCAGTTGCTGCAGCCCAAAGTGGGCGTGGTGGGGGCGAAGTTGTATTTCCCGGACGGGCGCGTGCAGCATGCGGGCGATCTGGTCGGCGTGGGCGGGGTGGCCAATCATGCCCATGCGTTCCTTGGTCGCGAAGAACCTGGATATTGCAACCGTGCGATGGTGGTACAGGAGCTTTCGGCGGTGACAGCTGCGTGCATGCTGGTGTGGCGGCATCTGTATCAGGAACTAGGCGGGTTGGATGAGCAGCACCTTGCGGTGGCTTTCAACGATGTCGATCTTTGTTTGCGGGTGCGCGAGGCGGGCTATCGGGTGGTGTGGACACCGCATGCCGAGCTTTATCATCACGAGTCTGTGTCGCGTGGTAAAGATCTGATGCCGGAGAAAATACGGCGCGCGAAACGTGAGGTTGCTTTCATGCGCAAGAAATGGAAAAAGGTTTTGCAGTGCGATCCGTTCTGCAATCCGAACTTGAGTTACGAGCGGGCGGATTTTTCCTTAAGTCATGCGCCTTTGGTGAATAAGCCGTGGCGTGAAATTCGTTAAGTAATGTCTGATTAAGTCCGTCACGGCGGCGGAGGCCTGAATCCATTTGATAAACAAATCCCTATGCAAAGGGGTACAAAAAATTGGGTTTTGTCTGCTTCGCAGCATGTTTTAGTCGCTGGATTCCAGCCCCAGCCGGAATGATGAATGGGGACTTAATCAGACCTCCCCTGAACATAGTGATGGTGGTAAGGAGTAATGATGGAAATAGATGAACGCCCGGGTGCGCTGATTCTGTCCGGGGGGAAAACACCTACGACGGATTACTTCCTGAAGCCCTATCTGGCGGCAAAGGGGTATGCGGTATCCCAGCTCGACGGCAGTTGCGAGCCGATGGCATCGGCTTTTGATGCGCAGCGTTGCGGGATGGTGGTGATCTCGCGTTATGCATCGGGATGCTGGTTCGCCGCGCTTGAACGCTTGCGGCGGCAGGGCGCGAAGCTGGTCTATTTCATGGATGACGACCTGTTCGATCTGGCTGCGCTGCAGGGGCTGCCTTGGCGCTATCGCTGGAAGATCTTGAGTCGGGCGTGGATGCATCGCACACGGCTGCTGCGTTTGTGCGACGAGTTCTGGGTGTCCACGCCTTATTTGGCGGAGAAATATGCACGTTTCGATCCTGTCTTGCTGGGGCCGCTTCCTTCGGTTTTGACGCTTGCGCAAAAGCCCACTGTGCGCGTTTGTTATCACGGCACGGCTTCTCACCCGCGTGAGATCGATTGGCTGTTGCCTGTGATCGAGCAGGTGCAGGCGCGCTCGGAGGCGATCCATTTCGAGTTGTTCGGCGGTCGTGCGGTGGCGAAGCGCTTCGGTGGCCTGCCGCGTGTCTCCGTGTTGCATCCGATGGCTTGGCCAAACTATCTCGCCTACACGGCCAGCCATCGTTGCGACATCGCGCTGGCACCATTGTTGCCGGGCGCATTCAATGCCGCGCGCGGGCCGATCAAGTTCTACGATTACACGCGTATGGGGGCGGCGGGTCTGTATTCCGATGTGGTGCCTTATCGCGGTTTCGTGCGGGACGGCGTGGACGGGTTGCTGCTCGATAACGATCCGGAGCGGTGGATCGAGGCGATTTTGGCGTTGGCGCTGGACGCGGAAAAAAGGGCGGCGCTGGCGGCGGCGGCAAGACAACGGCTGCTCGATGTGATGCATACCGGTTCGCAATGATCGGGACGGCAGGTTGTTAATTTGATGCTGATATATCGCAGGGATGAATAAATCAGCGCTTTTTTAATGGAAATACAGAGTGGAGTACGAGAATGCCCAGCAGTGAACAGAAATCGAGCAACGTGGTGTGGCACAACGCCACGGTGACGCGCCAGCGTCGCGAGGAGATGAACGGCCATGGCAGCGTGATACTGTGGTTCACGGGGTTGTCCGGGGCGGGCAAGTCTTCGTTGTCGCATGCGGTGGAAGAAGCGTTGCACCAGCTGGGTTGCCATACCTTTGTGCTGGACGGCGACAATGTGCGCCACGGTTTGTGCGCCGATCTTGGGTTCTCGACGGAGGACCGGGTGGAGAACATCCGCCGCGTGGGTGAAGTGTCGAAGCTGTTCATCGAGGCCGGTGTGATCGTGTTGACTGCGTTCATCTCGCCGTTCCGCAGCGACCGCGAGCGGGTGCGTTCACTGGTGCCTCACGGCGATTTCCTGGAAATCTATTGTGACTCTCCGCTGGAGGTGTGTGAGGGGCGCGACGTGAAGGGCTTGTACAAGCGTGCCCGTGCCGGGGAGATCAAGGATTTCACCGGTATTTCTTCTCCATATGAAGCGCCCGAAGCGCCCGAGCTGACGGTGGAAACCGGGATGCTCTCCATCGAAGATTCGGCGGCCAGGGTGATGGCCTTGCTGCGTGAACGCGGCATCGTGAAGGAATGAGCATGCGTATCGATAGCGGTTTGCTGTGCAGTATAGAAGATATCGCTCGCGAAGCAGGCGCAGCGATCATGACGGTATATGGACGCGAGGATTTCGGCGTGCAAGTAAAGTCGGATGATTCGCCGCTGACCGAGGCTGATGCGGCCGCCCATCTGCTCATCTCGCGCCGATTGGCTGCATTGACGCCAGAATTGCCCTTGCTGTCCGAGGAGGATGTGGCGGGTTTCGGCGGACCGGATGCGGCGGGACGTTACTGGCTGGTCGATCCGCTGGACGGCACCAAGGAGTTCATCAAGCGCAACGGCGAATTCACCGTGAATATCGCGCTGATCGAGCAGGGCAGGCCGCTGCTCGGCGTGGTGTACGCGCCAGTGCTGGAAACGATGTATGCCGCCGCGCAGGGCGTGGGGGCGTTCAAACAGACCGGCGATGGCGGGCGCACCGCCATTCGCGTCGCGGAACATCACACGGGTGAAATATGGAAGGTCGTCGGCAGCCGTTCGCATGCGGGCGATACGCTGCCGGCGGTGTTGCAGCGCCTGGGTGAACACGAATTGATCTCGATGGGCAGTTCGCTGAAGTTCTGTCTGGTCGCGGAGGGGAGTGCCGATGTGTATCCGCGCCTCGGGCCTACTTCGTTGTGGGATACGGCCGCCGCACAGTGCGTGGTCGAGCAGGCCGGCGGCAAGGTGGTGCAGTTGTCCGGTGAGCCGCTCGGCTACGGGAATCTCGCGGTCATCCTGAATCCATTCTTTGTCGTGCACGGGCAGAGCGGTCAGGATTGGCCCGCGCTGTTCGCCGACGTTCCTGAATCCGCCGCCAAGGTGGGCTGATTGGCCATTGGTGTTTTTTCCGGCGGGATGTTGGGTATCCCGTACCTGGATAAATTCCTCGGCGCGGATGTTGTTCCCGGCCGCCTCGGCCGGCTCTTTCGCCCGGTCGCTGCCGTGGCGGGCTGGGGCCGTAAGCCGACTTCGTTGCGCGCGCGCCGATATGCCGAACAACACCATCTCCCCTATCTGGCGGTCGAGGACGGTTTCCTGCGCTCGGTGGGACTGGGCATCCAGGAGCCGCCGCTATCTGTTGTGGTGGACGACCTTGGTATCTATTACGATGCTACGCGCCCATCGCGTCTTGAATCGCTGGTTCCCTCCCCGCTCGACAATGCGGCGTTAGCCCGCACCCGCGATCTTGTCGCGGCATGGCGGGCCGGGCAGGTGTCGAAGTACAACCATCTGCGCGAATATGCAGGTGAACTGCCGCAACGTTATGTGCTGGTGGTGGATCAGACCTTGGGCGATGCTGCCATCGAATTTGGACTGGCGAAGCCGGAAAGTTTTCAACGCATGTTGCAGGCGGCACTGGATGAATATCCGGATTGCACCGTGCTGGTGAAGGTTCATCCCGATGTGTTCGCCGGCAAGAAGCGCGGCTATTTTGATGTGGCTGCGCTGACGACAATGCCGCGCGTGCAGGTGCTTAGCGTTGATGCGCACCCGGTGCGCCTGATGGAAATGGCGCAGGCGGTCTATGCGGTGACTTCACAGATGGGTTTCGAGGCATTGCTGTGGGGTAAGCCGGTGCGCACGTTTGGCATGCCTTTCTATGCGGGCTGGGGACTGACGCATGACGAACTGGATGCGCCGTCGCGGCGTTCACCGGCGACACTGGAACAATTGGTCTATGCCGCGCTGATCGTGTATCCGCGCTATGTCGATCCCGAGACGGGAGAGCGCTGCGAGGTGGAAACGCTTCTGGCACACCTCGCGCTACAGCGGCGGATGCGTAACCGCTTTCCGCCTGTGGTGTATGCGGCGGGTTTCTCACCTTACAAGAAGCCTATCGTGCGTGACTATCTGCAGGGTAGTGAGGTGCGTTTTGTGCGTCGCCGACGGGAAGCGCCAGTCGGCAGTACGCTGGTGGTATGGGGCAGACAGGAACGGGCGACGAATGATATCCGGCTGCTATGTCTGGAAGACGGTTTCCTGCGCTCGGTCGGGTTGGGTGCGGATCTGATCCGTCCGGTATCGTGGGTGATGGATGGAGGCGGGATGTATTTCGATGCCACTGCGCCTTCCGATCTGGAGGTGCTGTTGCAGAACGAGGTGTTCGGCGAGGCGCTGTGCGCGCGGGCGAAGCTGTTGCGAGAACGCATTGTCGCGGCCGGTTTGACCAAATACAACGTCGGTGCTGCGCACTGGCAACGGCCGGCCGATGCCGGCGCGGTAATCCTGGTGCCGGGGCAGGTCGAGACGGATGCCTCGATCGCCTACGGCGCACCGGGTATCCGGCGCAACATCGATCTGTTGCGCGCGGTGCGCGAGGCGAACCCGGCGGCCTATGTGCTGTACAAGCCCCATCCGGACGTGCTGGCGAAGTTGCGCGCCGAAGGACAGGGCGAGGCTGATGCGTTACGCTGGTGCGACGAGGTGGTGATTGATGCGGCGATGGGGGAACTGTTGCAACAAGTGGATGCAGTACATGTGTTGACTTCGTTGGCCGGATTCGAGGCGCTGTTGCGCGGCAAGGCAGTCACCTGTTATGGGCAGCCGTTCTATGCGGGCTGGGGACTGACTGCGGATGTGATTCCGCTGGCGCGACGCAGCCGGCGGTTGGCGCTGGATGAATTGGTGGCTGCCGCGCTGATCCTCTACCCGGTATATTTGAGCCGTGTGACAAGCCGATATACCAGCCCGGAGCGGGTGCTGGACGAGTTACTGGCTTGGCGCGAAAGTGATGTCGGGTTGAAAGGGTGGAATTGTGTCTATCGCTGGATCAGGCGTACGTTTATGCGGGGGCGGTGAGGATGCAGTTAAAAAATGCATTATTGCTGATCGCGTGCATCGCGACACAGGCACAGGCAGAGCCTGCGCAAGCGTTGTTTGATTCCGTCGCGGTCTTTGCGGCGCAGGGGGCGGATCACAATCTTAAAGAGTTGCCGGGGCGCATTGTGGCGGGGGATATTGCCTGGGAGAAGTCGTATTTCAATGCGCTTGGGTTACGCAAGACAGGCGAGGCTGTTGGCCAGCGCTGGAAGGTGCTTCAGGGCACGCCCCTCGCCGCAATCTTGCAGGGGCATGAGCTCAGCATCACGGGATGCAGGATAATGCCGAGGTTGGCGCTGCGTACACCTTGCATACGCCCGATTTGGAATTGGGCGCGGCAGGCGTGAATTTTGCGACAGGTGTGGGATTGTCCTATGCGCTCGGCACGCCGTCTTACGAGGACGGCCCGCTCGACGATCCGGGCAAGCGCTATCGTTTGCAGCTCTTGTTGTTGTTCGATCTGGAGTGGAAATTACATGGCTACGGGGATTGGTCGTTGGTCACGCGGGTGCATCACCGCTCCGGCGTGTACGGGTTGATTGCACCCTCACATGTGGGCTCGAACTTTCTGGCGCTGGGCATTCGTTATAAATTCTGATCGCGATGAAAAGAAAATAAGTGATTACTGGCGGTCTTTCATCATTCAAGGGTAAGCGGGTGCTGCTGTTGCAGGGCCCGGTGGGACCGTTCTTTCGCCGTTTGGCACAGGATTTGACCCAAGCCGGTGCGCAGGTGTTCAAGGTGAATTTCAACGGGGGTGACTGGCTGTTCTATCCCGGTGCAGAGTTTAACTATCGTGGCAATCCGCAAGATTGGCCAGCTTATTTCGAGACATTACTGGAGCAGTTGCATTTTGATGCGGTGATGCTGTTTGGTGATTGCCGGCCAATCCATCGTTCAGCGCATGTGATTGCACATCGGCACGGCTTGGAGATTGGCGTGTTCGAGGAGGGTTATATCCGGCCGCATTACGTCACACTGGAGCGGTTCGGGGTCAACGATTATTCCCCTTTACCGCGATCGCCTCTCTTTTATCTGAATAGACCTTCACCCGCCATTGAAGCTCCGCAGCCTTTGGGCAATACCTTCTACCACACTGCATTGTGGGCAACGCTGTATTACTTCGCGGCAGGCTTGTTAAAGCCGTTATTCCAGAAATATCGTCACCATCGCCCTCTCAACTGGCTTGAGATCCTGCCTTGGCTACACTCCATATGGCGCAAAAGGTATTACGCTTTTAAGGAGCGGGGGATGCAAGTAATGCTGACGAAAAAATTCGCTGGACGCTATTTTCTGGTGCCGCTACAGGTGCATAACGATGCACAAATTGGAAAGCATTCAAATTATATTTATGTTGAGAATTTCATCGAGGAGGTAATGGCATCCTTTGCCCGTCACGCACCACGCGGCAGGCTACTGGTGTTCAAACATCATCCGATGGATCGCGGATATTGCGGCTATGCTGAATTCATTGTCCAGTGTAATAAAAAATATGGGCTGGAAGGCAGATGTTTCTACATCCACGACCAGCATCTGCCCACACTGCTCGATCATGTTTGCGGTGTGGTTGTAGTCAATAGTACGGTCGGTTTGTCAGCCATCTTGCACGGTGCACCAGTCAAGGTCTGCGGCAAGGCGCTTTACAATATGAACGGCCTGACCTTCCAACGTTCCTTGGGGAAGTTTTGGCGCGAGGCGCAGCATGCCAAGCCCAATCCGCGCCTCCTGAAAAACTTTCTGGATTATCTGGTGGTGCATTCACAATTGAACGGCAGTTTTTACAAGCGCTTGCCTGTCATGGCTTCGAAAACCGGACTTCGCTGGTGCCTTGCGGGGGCAGGGAAGATGGGACGTGAGGAGAAAATCCTCCGTGCCAAACATGCGGGTGATACTGCTTTCCAGAAGGAAAATTTGGGTGGAGGTGCGGAATGACATTGACGTCCTCCCCGGCGAATGCCGGAGATTCCTACGGCGCTAAACAAGGGCGAACCCCTGAGTAGTCACTTCGGCGGGTTCCTGCTTCACGGAACGGCCTGACTGCGCCAATTCTCCACAGGCTAACAAGCGATGCCCTCGCTCTAAAACAATTCTTAACGCGGCTGCCCACGCCGCCGCTACGCAACTTTGAACCGGCAGAACTGCCGTGCAGCGCACGCTGGTTTCCGCTGGTTGGCATGCTTATCGGAGTGCTGCTGGCAACAGTCTTGTGG